>Ga0180430_10000278_pt1 | contig 57706 bp, 43 predicted proteins | sample SS_ome_9_FD_132999 | JGI IMG/M metagenome (GOLD analysis project Ga0180430, IMG submission 132999) | Hypersaline lake sediment archaeal communities from the Salton Sea, California, USA - SS_1_S_2 metaG | ecosystem: Environmental > Aquatic > Non-marine Saline and Alkaline > Hypersaline >...
ATGCTGTGTCTGGCCCAGCCGACAACGCTTTGCTACCCGGTGTCAATGGCGGGCACGGCCAGCTCGATTGAAACCTCGTTCGGTACCTATGCCAACGGCCAGGTCTGCTTCGAGGTCTCCGAAGCCGGCAGCTTCATCGTCGACCTGGTGGCTAACGGCGTCTGTTCTTCGGACACCTGCCGTACTGTCATCAATGTCGAGCGCGACAGCGACCCGACACTCTATCTCCCGACCGAGCTCTTCGTGTTCGAGCGCTGCCCGGACGACTCCGACTTGATTTGTATCGACGGCATCTACGCCACCGATGTTGAGTCTGACGTCACTCTAACCAAGAGCTGCGGTGTCGGAGAGTTTGAGTTGGTCACCAACGATTCCGGCCAGATCTGCTTCCTGCCGGATGGATTTGGAATGTACGAGTTCTGCTTCGAAGCCAACGACGGCTGCAACACCACCGAGGGTTCGTTCTTCGTCGAAATCGTCGAGGAAGAGGACTGCGATGTTTGCATCTACGTTGAAATCGAAGTCGCTGATACGGCCCTGGTTGGCCTGAGTAAGGATGTGGCGATTAGAGTCAACACCGACATGGCCCTGGGAGGATTCGATCTCCTGGTCAGCTACGATGCCTCGGTTATGACCTTCGTCTACGCCTCGATCGAGAATACCGCTATCCACGATGGCACCGTCGGTTGGGAGTACTTCGACTTCCGCCTCAACTCTGCCGGTTGCGGCCAGGGTTGCCCCTCGGGTCTGGTGCGCTTCGTGGGTATTGCCGATGTCAACAACGGCCCGAGTCATCCGCCGGATGATATGCTGATTCCGAACGGTGTGCTGATTAACACTCAGTTCCAGGTCGCCAACGATATCAACCTGAGCGACCAGTTCTTGCCGATCAACTTCGTCTGGTACGATTGCGGCGACAACAGCTTCTCCGACACGACCGGTAACGAGCTGTACGTTGATGTCCGCATTTACAACGACGAAGGCAACCTGCGCTGGGATGAGAACGATGATGTCAACTATCCGGAATCTTCCCGTCCGTACGGCCTCGGTGCCACCGATGAATGCTTCGGTGTCGGCAAGGTCGATCCGATCCGCTGTATCGAGTTCTACAACGGCGGTATCAAGGTCATTCATAAGGATTCTATTGATGATCGTGGAGACATCAACCTCAACGGCATAGCCTACGAAATTGCGGATGCGGTGGTCTTCTCGAACTACTTCATATTCGGTCTGGAGGTGTTCGTAATCAACATTCCGGGCCAGATCGCCGCTACCGACATCAATGCCGATGGTGTGACGCTGAGTGTCGCCGACCTGGTGCTGCTCATCCGTGTCATCATTGGCGATGCCGATCCGCTTCCGAAGCTGGTTCCTTACAGCGAGGAGTTGATCGTATCCACGGTGGCCACCCCCGAGAAGGTTGAGCTGTCCACGAGAGCACCGGGTGAAATCGGAGCCGGTCTGTTCGTCTTCGATATCGACGGCGATGTCACAATCGACGAGCCGGCGCTGAAGGCCGATGCTGAGCGGATGGACGTCATCTGGGGTATCTCTGACGGTCAGCTTAAGGTGCTGGTGATGAACTTCGGTTCCGAGCGAATCGAAACCGGCCAGCGGGAGATCTTCGAACTGCCGATCTCCGGCAACGGAACGGTGACTCTGCGCGAGGCCGAGGTCGTTGACTACCAGGGTCGTCCGTACGAAATCGCCTACAAGGGTGTGACGGTGCCGCGCAACTTCAGCCTGGCGCAGAACTACCCGAACCCGTTCAACCCGAGCACGACAATTGAGTTCGCACTGCCCGAAGCTACCGACTGGTCGCTGACGGTCTACAACGTGCAGGGTAAGGTTGTTCGCACCTTCTCCGGTGACTACCCGGCCGGCAACCATAAGGTTACCTGGGACAGCCGGAACGATCAAGGCATGCAGGTTGCATCGGGCGTCTACTTCTACCGCCTCGATGCCGGCCAGCACAGCCAGGTCAAGAAGATGATGCTCGTCAAGTAGCAATCATCCCATTACGATATTGCAGGGCGCTCGCTTCGCGGGCGCCCTTTTCTATTGCCTATTTGTGGTAGTCGGTGCCCTTGAGAATGCTGAAGGCACGAAAGAGTTGTTCCAGGAGGACCAGTCTGACGATCTGATGTGAGAAGGTGAGAGGGGAGAGCGACAACCGGGAGTCGGCCCGCTTGAGGACGGTCTGATCGAGACCATAGGGTCCGCCGATCACGAACGTGATTGTGCCACGACACTGAATCTGCCATTTCTCCAGTTGTGACGCGAGTTGCGGAGAGTCGTAGGCCTTCCCGGAGTCGTCGAGAGCCACGACAAATCCGTCGCCAAGTTTGGATAGTAACCGTTTGGCCTCACGCTTTCTGATCTCGGTAGAGGAGAGAGAAGAGGATTTCTCGGAGGCGATCGTTTCCCACGAGATCTTGCAGTACTTGGAAAGGAGTTTCTCGAAGTGGGCTGAGCCGTCCGTCACCCAGGCAGCTTTGTCTTTGCCTACGGCGACAACCCGGATCTTAATCAAAGGCCACCACTCGGACAATCAGGCGGCGCTGGCGCGGGCCGTCGAACTCGCAGAAGTAGAGCGTCTGCCAGGTGCCCAGTACCAGGCGACCATCTTCAACCAGGACCTGCTCGGAGCAGCCTACCAGCGATGACTTGACGTGGGCGTCTGAGTTGCCCTCGCCGTGATGGTAGCCGTCGTTCATGGGGATTTCTTTATTCAGCTTGTAGATGATGTCTCGTTTGACATCGGGATCGGCGCCCTCGTTGATCGTCACGGCTCCCGTGGTGTGCGGGCAATAGCATATCACCATGCCGGAAGTCACTCCGGCCTCGGACACTACCTCTTGAACCGCTGAGGTGACATTTACCAGTTCCTCTCGATTACGAGTGGGGACGGTCAGCGTTTTGATCATGCGAAAAGCGCCTCGGCAAACTGTTTTGAATCAAATCGCTGCATATCTTCCTGGCCTTCGCCGATGCCGATGAAGTCCACCGGCACGCCCAGTTCTTCGGCCACGGCGATCATCACGCCTCCCTTGGCGGTACCGTCAAGTTTCGTGACGATTATGCCGTCGCAACCGACCGCGTCCGTGAATACTTTGACCTGGGACAGAGCGTTCTGTCCGGTCGAACCGTCGATTATCAATTTGCTCGATATCGGGGCATCCGGGACGGCCTTCTCGACCACGCGCTTGATCTTCTTGAGTTCTTCCATCAGGTTGGCTTTGGTGTGAAGTCTTCCTGCCGTGTCGACAAGGAGAATGTCCGCTCCTCGCGCGGCCGCTGCTTTGGCGGCATCGAACGCTACGGCGGCCGGATCGGACCCTGCCTGTGAGCGGACGATATCGACGTTGGACCGTTCGGCCCAGATTTCCACCTGATCGATCGCAGCCGCACGAAAAGTGTCGCAGGCGGCGATCATTGTCTTCTTGCCCTCGGCCGAAAAGAGCGTCGCCAGCTTGCCGATAGTGGTTGTCTTGCCCACGCCGTTGACACCGACGATCAACCAGACAACCGGCTTTCCGTTGTTGGTGTTGGTCGATTCCGGTTGACTAGTGAGGATGTCAGAGATCTCTTCCTTGAGCATCGCCATTACGGCTTCACCTTCGTTTGTCTTCTGCTCGCGGGCTTTCTCTTTGACGGCCTCGATCAATCGCATAGTGGCTTGAACGCCAACGTCGGCTTCGATCAGGATTTCTTCTATTTCGTCAAGAAGGTCGTCGTCCAGTTTTCGACGGCCGACCACCGTGGCTATCTTGCCAAGGATATTGTCCTTAGTCTTGCTAAGGGACTTCTTCAGCTTATCAAAGGCGCTAAACATGATTGGAATTATGCCTGATTATCGGGGTCGTGTGGTTTGGTGAGCGACACTTCGCTGTTGAGTCGCTCGGCGATGTTGTCGGGGAGACCGGTTACCGGCTTATCATCGGCAGTTGTCTCGGTTGCAGCATCCGTGGGAACGTCGGGTGTCGACTCGTCTTCCGTCTCGCCGGCGCTGTTGTCGACCAATGCCGAGGCATCGTCGGACTCGGCCACATCCGTGAACTTGACTGCCACGAGCTTCGAGACGCCCGCCTTCTCCATGGTCACGCCGTAAAGGTTCTGCGCTTTCTCCATGGTGATCTTGTTGTGTGTGATGATGATGAACTGCGTTTGCTCGGAGAACTTATCGATGATGTTCAGGAAACGACGGCAGTTGGCGTCGTCGAGAGGAGCATCGATTTCGTCGAGAATACAGAACGGCGACGGCTTCACCAGGTAGAGTGAGAAGAGCAGGGCGATTGCGGTGAGAGCCCGCTCGCCGCCGGACATCATGGTAATCGACAGCAGTTTTTTGCCCCGCGGGCGGGCAATGATGTGGATGTCGGACTCCAATGGATCGCTGGGATCTTCGAGGAGGATATCGGCTTCACCACCTTTGAACAAGTCAACGAACAGCTTCTGGAAATTAACCTTAACCTTGGCGAAGGTCTCGTTGAAGAGCTGGCGGGCAGTGCGGTTGATTTTTGTTATTGTTGAGAGCAGGTCGTCTTTGGCCTTAGTAAGGTCGTCGAGTTGCTCCTTGAGGAAAGACTCTCTCTCGACTGCTGTCTGATACTCCTCGAGGGCCAGGAGGTTGACGGCGCCGAACTTCTTGAGGCGCTCTTTCATTTGCGCCAGATGTTCGCGGGCCTGGTCGTCGGTAGTCTCCTCCTGAGGGCGTGCTGGGTCGAGATTCGTTACATCGACATCGTACTCCTCGCGGAGGCGTTGCGTGATACCGTCTATCTCCGTCTGCATACTGTTGAAGCGTATCTCGGCGTGATGGAGGGCATCGGAGAGCGCCTCCCGCTCGGTCCGCAGTCCCTTAAGTTGGGCCTCGCGCGAGTCGACCCGACCCATAATCTCGGCCTGGGAGGTGCGCATGCCGGCCTGGCGTTCTGTGGCTTCACTGCGGCTGGCGAACACGGACTTGAGGTCGGTTTCCAGCTCGCCGATACGGCTTCCCGATGTCTCGATATCGCGCTCGGCCTGCAGAATCTCGGCCTCCTTGGCTTTGACCGAGCGGATCAACTCATCGCCGAGTTCCTTGAGGTGGGAGAGCTTGCTGTCGATCTGGTCGATCTTGCTTCGGGACTCAACGGCCTGCACCTGGACGCGCGACAGCTCCTCGCTGGCCTGCGAGGCGGCGTTTTCGAGCGCCGACAGGTTGCTGCGGGCAGCACTCATGCTGTTCATCAAGGTCGTCTTCTGACTGGCCAGCTGAGAGGAGTCTAGCTCCAAAGAGTACTGTCGATTCAGGATCTGTTCAAGACGATCCGAGGCTTGCCCGCGCTCTTTCTGTAGCCGGTTCAAGTCTCGGTTGAGAGACTCCACGTGAAACTGTAGTTCGTTGCAGTTTTGAACTACCTCGGTCAGCTCCTCCGATACACTCTCCAGGTCGCTGACTATCTGGCTTGTGGTGGCCCGATCGGCCGCCTGTTGGGCCTGCAGCTGGTCGCGTTGCGACTTCAGATCGACCAACAGCTGCGTCAGCCGCTCGGCCTCGCGACCTTCTTCTTCGAGACGTTCTTTGCGCTGGAACAGGGGATACTTGTCCTGGCTACCGCCACTGATGGAGTTTTGGCGATAAACCGTACCATTGTCGGACACGGCGCTAAAGCCAAACGGCAAGCGCGCGAGGATTTCATCTGGGTTCGACCCGGCTTTGAACACGGCGATACGGGAGAGGATCGCCTGCATGAGCGGCTTCAACTCCGGATCGGTATCGACAAACTGATCAAGCCATCCGAGGAAGCCATTGAGAGCCATCTCGGGACGTTTCATGACCGGATTGAGAGTCCCGGAGTCGGGAAGAAGAATGCCTACTTTACCGCGTTCCTTGGTCGTTAGAAAACCAATAATCTTCTCGGCGGTGTTGCGATCGTGACAGATGAGAAAACCGGCGAGTTCACCCAGGGCCGACTCGACTATCTGAGCCCAGCCTTCGTGGGGGACAAACTTGTCGGCCACCGTCCCGGCCACTCCGGGCCAGTCCGCGGCGTCTTCCATCACGGCAACGGCACCGGATGAGTACCCTTCGTAGTGGACAATAACATCTTCCAGTAGTGTGCGGCGCGCCTGACAGGCCTCCAGAGAGGCTGTGGCGTTGGAAATCTCGACCGAAAGAGTGTCGGTCCGCTCCATCGATTCTTCGATTCGCTTGGCCGTCTCCTGGCGTCTCCTCTCGAGGTCTTCTTTGGCCTCGGTCAGTCCCTGTTCTTCGCGCTGCACCTTCTCAAGTTGGACAGTGATGTCGTTGAGTGATTGTTCAGCTTTGTCGATTTGCGCCCGATAGTCCTCGATTCTCTCCTTCAGCTCGGTTTGCTGCTGCTTGAGATTGTCTTCTTCGGTCCTGCCGGACGAGAGCTTGCCTTCCAGTTCCAGGAGACGCGCATTCTCATCATCACTGGTGGAACGGGCGGTATAAAGCCGACGGTCCGCTTCGGCGGCGACCGCTTCGGTGCTTGAAAGTTTGGTCTTAAGTTCGTTGTCGGCCTCGCGCTGTTCTTCGAGTTCGATCTCAGCCTGACGGCCTTGTTCCGAGAGGATTTCCTCGCGCGCCTTCAGAGCCAGGATTTCTTCGCGGTTTCGGTCGATCAGAGTCCTGGCATTGGACCGTTTCTCGACCAGAATCGAAACCTCGCGCTCCAGCGTATGGGCCTTTTCGCTGATCTCGTAGACTTCGTTGCCGAGTTCAGTCAGTTTGTGTTCGAGATCGACCTGCTCTTTGCGGTCAGATTCCAGAGCCGCCCCCGCCTTGTTGAGGGCGGTCTCCTTCTCGGAGCGCTGCACCGCCAGGCGGTCTTGCTCGGCCATCAATTCACGTTTCTCGGAGGAGACCGACTTCACCCGCTGGGTACCGAGATAAATATCCCAGTCGCGTATTTCGGAGACGATCTTCTGGTAGCGTTGGGCCTTCTTCTGCTGGCGATTGAGCGAACGAACCTGTGTCTGGACCTCGGCGTAGATGTCCTTGAGACGCTGGAGATCGGTGTCGGTGGCGTCGAGCTTCCGCAAAGCTGCTCGCTTGCGTCGTTTGTACTTGGTGATTCCGGCGGCTTCTTCGAACAGCATTCGGCGTTCTTCGGCCTTGTCGGAAATCACTGCCTCGATCATATCCTGCTGGATTACCGAATACGACTGGGCTCCCATTCCGGTATCGAAAAAGAGCTCGTGGATGTCCTTAAGGCGACAGGGGACCTTGTTGAGCAGGTACTCCGATTCGCCTGAACGGAACAGCCGCCGGGTCACCTGAACTTCAGTATACTCGATGGGCAGAATCCCGCGGTTGTTTATCAGGGTGAGAGTCACTTCGGCCATTCCCAGTGGCTTCATTTCACGCGTACCGTTGAAAATGACCTCTTCCATCTTGCTGCCGCGCAGGAGTGAGACCTTCTGCTCCCCCAGCACCCAGCGAAGGGCGTCGAGAATGTTGGTTTTGCCACATCCGTTCGGACCTACAATGGCGGTCATGCCGCTCGAAAAATGGACCGCAGTCTTATTGGCGAATGACTTGAAACCCAGCAGATTTAGCCGCTTTAGGTACACTTGGTCTCCCGATTTCTAGTTTCTCGAAGGCATCGCGATAGCCGTCTGACGCATACCGCCCAAAATGCCGAGGAGCGATTTATAGATATTGCGCTCGTCGCGTAAGTACTTCGTTTTGATCTCTAAATTGTAGAATGGCTCCCCCAGATGGTTCCCTCGTCCCACGCGAACCGCCTTGGGAAAACTGAGAAGAACGCCCGAGGTGAACAACGTCGGCTCCAGATTGAGGTCCAGTACCAGATCAAACTTGTAGTCCTGGAGCACCTTGATGTATCCCTGGCGGGGAAGTCCCGTCCAGGTAGTCTGATCCAGAGTAGGGGAGAGTATTTGGAATCCCTGTCGGGGATAGATGTCCGTTATCACCGCGCCGGGGGTAGACATCAATGTAATTGCCGCCGGCTTAAAAATGTCTCGAATCGTGGGAAGAAACTGTTTCATCAGCGTGAGTTCCCGAAGTCCCCCCGGAAGACAGACCAGAATCTTCTGTACCTTGCCCAGCGAGGTCGGGAACTCGAGGGGGTGGGTCTCGACTTTCTTCTTGCGACTGTTCAGCCGCATATTGCCGATGAACGACTTCAAACTCACGGTTGGCTTCCCCCGGTTGCTGCGGCAGGATTTGGCTGTGACGTTGTCGCGTTGGCCTTCTCGATCTGAGCTGCGCGATCCGCGCCCGAAACAATGCTCTCTACATTCAGTTGATCTATCAGGACGTCGTATATTCGTCCGGAAGGTCTCCTCAGGTCGACTTCCTGGCCATTGAGGGTGACCGTGACTACCGAAGGTACTCCCACCGAGACGCGCATACGGTGCTTCGCGGTCGCGCGATACAGCCTGCCGATGGTCAAGTTTCGGTACACAACCGTGTCCCCATCAGCTACTACGGCTCCCCAGCTCTCGGAGCGAGCCTGCAGCGTCAGTTCCAGATCCTTGGGTGGCTCGTATTGAGGGACATCCCAGTCGAATGCCGCTCCGCCGGTGTCCTCTTGCGGCTCCGGTTCGGGGTCATCTTCGACCACTGTTGTAGCAGGTTCTTCAGCGACGTGTTCGTTGTCCTGAGAATCTCCGGACCAGAAGATCTGATTGATAATCATAAAGATTATGAACAGCCCGACAAAGGCACCCGCGATATACAGGAACTTCTTGAGTGACTTCTGGTCTTTGTCACCTTCCGAAGCCGAAGGCTGCGCACGGGGCGCAGGCCGGTCGGTCGCAATCTCCGCAGTGGGTTCATCGCCCGGTTGGCTGCTCAAATCCTCTGCACCGGCCAGTTCGTCCTTGATGGCGTCCATTGTGGCCTGGAAGTCGATTCCCAGCGTCTGGGCGTAGGACTTCGCAAAGAGGTCGAAATACAGGGGTGAGGGCAAGCCCTCTTGGTCTCCGGACTCGATCTTCTGCAGCGAGTCCTCTGGTATGTTCAGACTGGAGGAGACATCCTCCAGGTCTAGCCCCTGACGCTCCCGCTCTAGTTTGAGCAGGGCACCGAGTTTCTTATGTTGTTCGCTCATTAGCGGCGTTAGCTCTTTTGAATCTCCCGAAGGACATCGTTTGCCAATTTGTCCAAAAGCTTGCCCGGCAAGCCAATGACATTATCCAGATTGCCCTCAATCCTGTCAACCAAAAAGGCCCCCATCCCTTGTATACCATAGGCTCCCGCCTTATCCATGGGCTCTCCGGATTCGATGTATTCTCGTATCTGTCTTGGTGTGACCTGGTTGAAAAAGACCCTGGTTTGCTCAAAGCCCGAAATCTCACGACCGTCGAATGCGAGCGCAACGGCGGTGCAGACCACATGCTGTTGCGCTGACAGGCGTGACAAGGTCTCGAAAGCGTGTTCTTTGTCGCACGGCTTCCCCAGCACGACGTTTCTCAGGACGACAATCGTGTCACAGCCGAGAATCACCGCATCCCTCGGTGACTCGGATGCCACTGCGGCTGCCTTTTCGCATGCCATGCGTTCTGCGAAAGCGTTGGGGGACTCGTTTTTACGCATGGTCTCGTCAATCGAAGAGACGCGCTGCTCAAAACTGGCACCAGCCTCGGAAAGCAGTTTCAGTCGTCGGGGAGAGCCTGAGCCCAGGATTAAGGGGCGAGTACGAGAGAGGGCTACTATCGGTCTATCCATCGTGATCTACAATAACCGTTACGGGACCCTGATTCGTGAAGGAGACATCCATTTGAGCCCCAAATCTGCCGGTGGCTACCGTCAACCCCGAGGCTTTCACGGCCTCGACAAAACGGTCGTAAAGACGCTCGGCTTCAACCGGTTCCATGGCATCGTTCCACGAAGGGCGGCGTCCTTTGCGGCAATCGGCGTACAATGTGAACTGCGAAACAATCATAATCTCGGCGCCAAGGTCGAGCGCCGAACGATTCATTTTGCCCTGATCATCCTCGAAAATGCGAAGATTCACTACCTTGTCGGCCAACCAGGCACACGAAGGCTCGGTGTCGCCCGTGCGCGTCCCAAAAAGTATCAAGAGGCCCGGCTGTGTCGAGCTAAATTCGCTGCCATCAACTTTGAGATTTACACCACCGGTTCTTTGTACTATCACTCTCATGCTTGTCTCTCGTATCAAAACAAAGGCCCAATATATGGCGGTGCTTTCCGAATACCTACGGAAAAGCAGACGCCCGACGGCCACATTTTCGCTTGCATACAACTGACGTAGGGAGTTCTATTAGGGCACATGACTAACGAGAGAATCTCACTGGGGATTGACATCGGTTCGGTGTCAGTGAAACTGGCCGTTGTTGACGACGGAAGAACCGTCACGACCGCCTATCGACGCTTCGCCGCCAGCCCGTTTGATGTGCTACTGCAACTACTGCAGGAGCATGCTGATATTCTGACCGGTCGCGAACTGCTTGTGGGTACAACCGGTATCGGCGGAAAAACCACTCGGGATATTCTGGGTGGTAAGTTCTACGGGGAAATCGCGGCCCTGGCGGCAGGCAATTTCCTGGTTGCTCCCGAGATCCGGACCGTCATCGAGATGGGGGGAGAAGACTCGAAGCTGCTGATTCTCGACCCCGAACGCAAGCTAGTGGCGGACTTTGCCATGAACGCCCAGTGTGCGGCCGGAACCGGTTCCTTTCTCGATCAACAGGCTGGACGCCTGAAGATCGACATTGAGAACGAGTTCGGGCAGATGGCCCTTAAGTCTAAGAACCCGCCACGCATTGCGGGACGGTGTTCCGTCTTTGCCAAGTCGGACATGATTCATTTGCAGCAAGTTGCTACGCCGGATTACGACATCGTCGCCGGACTCTGCTTCGCCGTGGCGCGGAATTTCAAGAGCTCTATCGCTCGCGGCAAGAAGATGGTTGCGCCGATAGCCTTCGAGGGCGGAGTGGCCGCTAACCCCGGAATGATAAGAGCTTTCACGGAGATCCTCGAACTTGAGGAAGGCGAGCTGCAAATCCCCGAGCACTACAATGTGATTGGTGCCATTGGTGCGGCTCAGTCGGCCCTTGACGAGCAGATCGAACCGGTGCAATTGAGACTAGATGACGTGGAGGAATACCTTCGCACCCGAAGACCTCCGCTGGCCGCCCGCGAGGCTCTCTCTTACGACCACCCTGACAACAAGTTTTATGCAGTGACATCCGCCGACCGAGAACAGCCCACGGAGACCCGCGAGGTCTTTCTGGGGATCGATATCGGCTCGCTCTCGACCAACCTGGTTCTGATCGACAAGGACCACGAAGTGATCGCCCGTCGCTACCTCATGACCGAAGGCCGCCCGATCGAGGCAGTGCGTCGGGGATTGGCCGAGATTGGCTACGAGGTCGGCGATCGCGTGAAAGTCAAGGCTGTGGGAACTACCGGCTCCGGTCGCTATCTGATCGGTGATTTCGTCGGTGCCGATGTCGTGCGCAACGAAATCACGGCTCAGGCCACGGCGGCGATCGCGATTGATCCCTCGGTCGATACGATTTTCGAGATCGGCGGTCAGGACTCCAAGTATGTGGCCATCGATAAACAGGCGGTTACCGACTTCGAGATGAACAAAGCCTGTGCTGCCGGCACCGGTTCGTTCCTTCAGGAACAAGCCGAGAAGCTCAACATCAAGATCAACGAGGAGTTCGGCGACCGCGCTCTGCGCTCGCAATGCCCGGTCGGTTGTGGTGAGCGCTGCACCGTGTTCATGGAGTCGGACCTGGTGGCTCACCAGCGACAAGGAGCCGATACCGATGACCTCACGGCGGGGCTCGCCTATTCCATCGCCAGCAACTACCTCACCAAGGTTGTAGGCGACCGACGTATCGGCAAGAACATCTTTTTCCAGGGCGGAGTTGCCTGGAACAAGGCGGTCGTAGCCGCCTTCGAGCGCCTGGTAGGAAGGCCGATCACAGTACCTCCGCATCACGATGTTACCGGTGCTATTGGTGCTGCGATTCTGGCTCAAGAGCAGGCCGGAGACAATGGCTACAAGAGCTCTTTCCGCGGCTTCTCGGTTCACGAGCGCGATTACACCGTGGGTTCATTCGTTTGCGAGGACTGCTCCAACCAGTGCGAGATTCATGAAGTCCGGATCGAGGGAGAGGAGCCCCTCTACTATGGCAGCCGGTGCGAGAAGTTCGATGTCGACCGAGAGTCGAAAGCGCCCCAGCCCGATTATGTCAAGTTGCGCCAGAAGCTGCTTTACCGACGCTACCTGAAGTACCCTCGGCCGAAAACATGGCGCGGTCGTATCGGTATTCCGCGGGTGCTGCATTTTCACGAGTACTTCCCTTTCTGGCAGGCTTTCTTCGACTCGCTTGGTTTCCATATCACTAACTCGGATGTCTCCAATCGCGAGATCACCGAAGACGCCCTCGAGCTGTTCAGCGGCGAAACCTGCTATCCGATCAAGATGGTCTACGGACATGTCGCCAACCTACTCAAGAAAAACGTCGACTATATTTTCATCCCGTCGCTGATCAAAGTCGCTGATGATGATCAGCGGTTGGACGATGCCGGCTACATCTGTCCCTATGTCCAGAGTGTAGGCCATGCCGTTCGCAGCCGCTTTGGCGACGAACCGCAGGGGAAGATACTGCTGACGCAGCCAATCTCCCTGTGCAACTCGGTGGATGAGTTGCGGGGCAAGTTCAAGAAGCTGGCAGCTCAGTTGCGACTTGGAAGTCGGGAGTTGAAGCGCGCCATAGAAGGTGGGATCAGAGCCTACGGCCAGTACAAGCGGGAGCTTCACTCTGAAGGAAAGAAGATTCTTGCCAGCCTGGAGAAGGATGAAAAGGCCCTGGTAGTAGTCAGCCGTTCATACAACGGCTACGACCCACGTCTCTCGCTGGAACTTCCGAAGAAGATCCGCGAACTAGGCTACAAAGCGATTCCGATTGACTTCCTCAATCTTGACGGCGCCGGTGCCGGATTCCCCTATATGTACTGGAAGTACGGTCAGCGGATCCTCACCGCCGGGCGTGAGATTCGTCGGCACGAGAACTTGTTCGCCGTTTATATCACCTCGTTCGGATGTGGTCCCGACTCGTTTATTTCGCACTTCTTCCGTCGTGAGATGGCTGGCAAACCCTACCTGCAGCTGGAACTGGACGAGCACTCGGCCGATGCCGGCATGCTAACACGTTGCGAGGCGTTTATTGACTCCCTGAGATTCTATGAGTTCGCACCACCGGTGCGTGACTTTGATATTTCGGATGTAGACTACCGGCCTCGCGATCGGCGTATTCTCATTCCGTATATGTGTGACCATGCTTTTGTCCTGCAGGCTGCCATGCGGAAGTTCGGTCTCAATGCCCATGTCATGCCTGAGCCGGACGCCAAGACACTCGAGTTCGGCAAACGGTTTACCTCCGGTAAGGAATGCTTCCCGTGCGTGATCACTACCGGCGATATGGTGAAGACAGTCAAGGCCGAAGGGTTCAGGCGCGACAAGACGATCTTCTTCATGCCCGGTGCCGACGGTCCCTGCCGTTTTGGGCTCTACAATGAGTACCATCGGGTGGTCTTGGATGATCTCGGCTATTCCGACGTCCCGGTCTTCTCGCCCAACTCTAAAGATGGTTATGCCGAGTTTGGACTCGACGGAACCAACTTCCGCACCATCACCTGGCGGGGAATGGTCTTCCTTGACTGCATGATCAAAATGTTACATGCAACCCGCCCGTACGAAGTCAACGCCGGCGAGACCGATCGAGTATACGGTCTAGCCCTGGAAGAACTCCAGTCGGCGCTGATAACCGAACGTCCCCTCGAACCGTTGGCGAAGGAGTTAGCGCAGCGCTTCAAGGATATTCCGGTAGAAGGGGAACAGAGACCGATCATAGGGGTGGTGGGAGAGATCTATCTGCGCAACAACCGCTTCTCAAATAACAACCTCGTGACCAAACTTGAGAACCTGGGACTAGAGGTACGTCTGGCGACATTCACCGAGTGGCCGATGTACACCTCGGCCGAGTATCGTCGAGATGCCTTCATCCGTTCTGATTATCTCGGCTCACTCAAAGGCCACCTGCAGGTGTTCTTCCAGTCACGTCACGAGCACAAGATCGTGAAGGCGTTCGAGTCTGTATTTGAGCTCTCGCATGAACTCCCGGTCGAGAAGGTACTCAAGTTGGCCGGGAAGTACATCCCGCGCGAATGCAAGGGCGAGGCGCTGCTCTCGATCGGTAAAGCGACCGAGATGGTTGAAAACGGTGCCGTGGGGATTGTCAACGCCATGCCGTTCAATTGCATGCCGGGGACGATCGTCACCTCACTTTCGGAGAAATTGGCCTCGGATCTGGGAGGTGTCCCCTGGATCAACATGAGCTATGAAGGACTTCGTGACTCGGGGGAAGACACCCGTTTGGAGGCATTTGCGGAGCAGGCAAGGTCGTTCGCACGCACCGGTAGTGGTGCAGCCAGCAGAACTTCCTCGCATCGCTAGGAGTCGGGTCGCGAGGGCCCTCAATGCCTTTTTTCCTTTAAATAGTGATAAATATGTCTTATATTGGCCGATCTTTGGCCAGCCGTTGAGGCCGGGGAACCGATTGGCGGTTGGGCTGTTGTATGCTGGTAGAAAACGAGAACGTTGTAATATAAGACAATGGAGGTACTCATGAGCAAGCCAGTCGAAGTCACCGACGATACCTTCGAATCCGAGGTTTTGCAGTCGGATACTCCCGTGATTGTCGACTTCTGGGCCACCTGGTGCGGTCCCTGCAAGATGATTGCGCCGATCCTGGAAGAGGTCGCGGGTGAATACGCCGACCGACTCAAAGTTGCTAAGGTCGATGTCGACTCTAACAACGCCACGGCCGGCAAGTACAACATCATGTCGATTCCCTCGCTTCTGATTTTCCGCAACGGCGAAGTTGTCGATCAGATCGTTGGTGCCGTTCCGAAGGCTCAGCTGACCGGTCGTTTAGACAAAGCCCTGGCCGGCTAAGTACTCCTGCAATAGGCAGATAAGATCAAAACCGGCGGCCGATTTTGGCCGTCGGTTTTTTGCTGCCGTCGTCGTCGGGAGACGATCAATGTATTGGCGGATCCGACTCTGTCGGGAACTACACGGCCCGGCAACGATTTCATTTAATAGATGTAGTTGATTTTGTAGCGAAGAAACGGCTTTTTCGTAAGTAACAGGTGTATTATGGGCTGGGACAACATCGTTGCTCTGGTTATATTTGTAGGACTTTGGCTTCTTCTGGTCACCAAGATCCTCCCCAAAATAGGCGGAGGCGGCGGCTGAGGACCCCGGAGTTGTGAACTCCCGGGCGGAGCCAAAAAACAGAAAACGGAAGTCTCGACTGAGCTGGAAGATTCCCAGGATTCGTCGGGAAAGCCAAGCGGCAGTTGATTAACCTGATTCGTGCCGCTGCCGATAGTAAGTAAGAATGAGTTACTCGCAGTTCAACACAGGTTTCCGGCGGCGTGGGTTCTCTTTCGGTCCCGGAAGACCACCCAGCTTCATAATGACGATGTTGATCGTCAACGTCGCCCTGTTTCTCGTCGATCTTGCCTTACGTGGACAGCTCATCTCCGGTCTCGGTCTTAGACCGGCACTGTTCTTCTCCGACTTCCCCAATCCGATCTACCAGATAATTACCTACATGTTCGTTCACGGTGGATTCTGGCATCTCTTCTTCAATATGTTCGTGCTGTGGATGTTCGGCTCCGAAATCGAGGCCACGTGGGGCAGCAAGTCGTTCGGCCGGATGTATCTGTTGGCTGGACTGGCCGGCGCCGCCTTAACGCTGATTGTCCATTCAGGACAGACCATTCCAATGGTCGGTGCCTCGGGAGCGATTTACGGCGTTCTCGCCGCCTACTGGGTAATGTTTCCCAACCGGACGGTCTACATCTACTTCTTGTTCCCCGTAAAGGTGAAGTGGTTCGTTCCGGGGATGATGCTGCTCGGTCTCCTTTTTGGCGGCAGCAATGTAGCTCACATGGCTCACCTTGGAGGGGCGGTCTGCGGTCTCTTGTACACAAAAGTCGATTGGCGCTGGTCGCTGTTCGGAAACTGGTTCAAGAACTATCGTTACAAGCGTCAGAGTGCAAAGCTGGAGAAGAACCGCCAGAAGGCCGAAGATGTAATGAAACGAGTAGATTCTATCCTGGACAAGATCAACGAGGTCGGATTCGAGAACCTGACCCGAGAGGAGCGGAAGTTCCTCGAAGATGCCTCCTCGAAACTGTCCAAGAAGAAAGCTAACGACTGAGGTTGACTGATATGCGCAAAAGAGTTTTGTTGGTTGAACCTTCCGACACAGTTCGCGGTGTCGCCGAAACAGTCTTGAGACAAAACGGGTATGAAGTGATCCCGGTATCCACGGCCGAGAAAGCCCTGGAAGTACTCAGCTTTTCGCGACCGGAACTGATTATCGTTGGTGCAGCCGTCAAGACACAAAACGATCGTCCTTTCTTTGAGCGCCTCAAATCGGATCAGGCCACCAGTTCGGTGCCCATGCTGCTAATCGCTCATCCCACTCAAACCGACCTTCCGTTTCCTTCGGAAGTGATCATGACCATTCCATTCGATCCCAAAGACTTTCTCGAGCGAGTGCGAGTCTTCACGGGGGCGAAGGAAGAGGCGCCTCCGGAGCCGGTTGAAGCCGACAACCCGCTTGATGGTCTGGCTGTGTCAGACGATCAAATAGACGCCGCTCTCGGACTCGGAGCCAACGACACCGACAATGGTCTGGTTGTTACCGATTCGGAAGTCATGGACAAGACGATGGTCGGTAAACGATCGGACGTGCCCGCCTCTAAGACACCTTCAGACTCTTTTCACGTGGACCAAACCGATCCCGGCAGTAAGTCCGATGGCCTGGTGGAGTCGGTTATGATACAAGAGGACCAGACGGATATTGTGCAGAAGCCCAAGCAACAAGAACCAGCCCAGCCGATGTCTTCCTCTCAGAAGTTGGACATCCTTTCCGATTCCGATCAATACGGTATGAGCAACTCCGACGCCTTGTCGGCGGAGCCAATCGACGAAGCCCACGACTACAATTGGTTCGTGAACGAAATGCAGAAAGAGGCCAACGCGCCGCTTCCGTCGCAAGTGCCCAGCCCGTCGACGCAGTCACCGGCCGCCCCAACCCCGGCCAAGACTGCTCAAGACTCGGGAAGCCTCAAGCTCGAGTCCAATTCGACTCACGTTGAGCCCGTTACCGCTTCAGGTGTCAAGCCATCTTCGTCCAAACCGGCCCCGGCCGAATCCGAAGGTGTAGCCAAGTTCATCGATGAGTTCCGACGCGAGATCGAGCGCATCGAGGACGGTCAACCGGAGTCGGTGATGGTCCCTTCGGACAAGCCGACAGCCAACGGGGCATCTCCCCAGGCCGAATCGGACAAGTGGGAAGAATCGGTGGAGAAGGTTTCTTCTGAGGAAGTCGGACTGTTTACGCGCGAGCTGGCTGCTCAACTGGCCAATCGGATTGCCAAGCTGATCATCGATAAGATCGACTCTGACAAGCTCGTCAGACTGATTGCCAAGGAAGCCGTCCGACGTCTGGACAAGAATCAGCAATAGGCCTACGCTATTCCCGATTGACAATTCCCTAGCCGACCTATAGTTTCTCTTTTCAGCAACATTTTTCTGTATGCTTTGTTAAGCGGATTGGGTACAAGAGTTGGACCGCGTGCCCTTAACCGCCGCCTACCGTCTGGAGGAATATGCGCATGACCCGTAGTTTGGCCACAATCGGGAATCTCAGAAACACAATCTTCGCAACACTCATCCTGTTGATGTTCACGGCGTCCGTGGTTGCCCAAGACAACTTCGGTGCCGACATGGAACCGGCCTTGCCTGAAGTGGACGCCAGATCCGTCCTGGAAAAATCCGAGGCCAAAGCGGGGGAGACCTATCGCGTGGCGGTAGTTGTCTCTATGGAAGACCCCTGGCATATCAACTCTGCCTATCCCCACCAAAGCTTCCTGATCCCGGCCGAACTGTCGTTTGATACGGTACCGGGCGTCACGCCACACACGATTGCCTATCCGGACGGTCATGATGTTATGCTCATGGAAGAGTACATGTCGGTTTACTCCGACACTGTCGTGATAACATTCGAGGTAGATATAGCGAAGGATGCAGCCGGATCCATTGACTTACCGATTACATTCTTCTACCAGGCTTGCGACAACAACAGCTGTGCTCCGCCCGATGAAATCGCGGTTCCTCTCTCGATACTGATTGGTGACAACGGTCAGCCGGTTGAGGCAGGTCTGTTTACCGGCGGATCAGCCGTTGATCACGGCGAGACTGCGCCGGTAGAGCAAGCAGTCGAACCCGAAAATGATCTTCAGAAGTTGATCGACGAGTACGGTTTCTGGGGCTACTTCATTGCCTTGGGAGTGGCCTTCGTGACCGGTTTGCTGCTGTCGTTCTCGCCCTGCACGTATCCGATGATCCCGATCACCGTTAGCATCTTCGCCGGCCAGCAACGTAGCATGGGGCGTGGTTTCGTCTTATCGCTATTCTATGTCGGTTCGATGGCTGTCATTTACGGCATTATGGGGCTAGTCGTGTCGCTTGTCGGTGGTGTCTTCGGGGCCTGGTTAGCCAGCGCGCCGGTAGTCATTGGAATGGTCGTCATATTCGTAGTGTTCGCGCTCTCGATGTTCGGTCTGTTCGAACTTCAGGTGCCTTCTTCTATTCGCAATAAACTCGGCACCAAGACCGGCGGGGGAGGCGTTGCCGGAGCCATTGTCATGGGAGCCGTGGCTGCACTGGTCGTGTCACCTTGCGTGGGACCGTTCGTGGCGGGTATCCTGGTGTACATCGCTACCAGTGGCAATCCTTTCCTGGGATTCCTGATCCTGTTCACCTTCGCGGTTGGACTGGGCACCCTGTTCATGCTGATCGGAACCTTCTCGACCGCCATCAACAAGCTGCCCAACTCAGGCGCATGGATGGAAACCGTCAAGAAGTTCTTCGGATTCATTTTGCTCCTCATGGCGGTTTACTTCCTGCAGCCGATTGTCCCGGTCTACGTGACGGCACTGCTGTTCGCCATCCTGCTGCTCTCGTTTGCAGTGTTCGGTGGTGGATTGGATCGACTGACTTCCGAGTCCGGCGGGTTTGCTCGCCTCAAGAAATTCTTGGGCATCTTAGCTTTCATTCTTGGCGCTTACCTGCTGCTCGGACTGTTGATGACTCAGGGCTTCATCCACGCGCCGGCGTCCGAATGGATAGGACAGTTCAAGAGTGTAGACTCTCAGGAGAAATCTTTGATTCCCTGGGAAGAGGGTGACCTTCAGACCAGTCTCGATCGGGCCAAAGCCGAAGGCAAACCGGTGCTGATCGACACCTGGGCGACCTGGTGCACCAACTGTAAGATTCTCGAAAAGAAGACCTTCGGCAACGTCGATGTCGCCAACGAGGCCAAACGTTTTTTCCCGGTCAAGGTGCAGTTGGAGAATCAGAACACGCCCATCACGCAGGACTTCATGAAGCGTTTCGGGATGAAACACTATTCTCTTCCGACAACGTTACTCCTTGATTCACAGGGGAATGTAGTCAAGGTCCTGCAGGGAGTGGTGCCGCCGGATGAAATGATCGCGGCCATGCAACAGGTCAAGTGATCCACGCTTTCGTAATCATCATTCGCAAAAATCAGTGTCATACTTGACGACGCCACGGATGGCGGACTATATTGGCGAAGAACTAAAACGAAAGAACTGATGTATATGACGTCCAACTCAAAGAATCCGTCGGTCATTGCCATCTGCATTCAAGAGCCTTTCGAGGACGGATCGTCCATGGACCTGGGAGCGATCAAGGGAGACGATCTCCGCTTCTTGCACCAGGCCTTTATCTCAGACACTATCAGTCATGCTCTCGAACTTGATGACGCCGACGTCCGTCTCTACTATGTCGACGAATCCGATCGCAAACGATTTGTCGAAATCGTTCTCGGTTATCTGAAGAAGAACCTCCCTGCAAATCTGGCTCAGGCATTCAAGAAACGGCTAACGCACGAGATCGTACCTAACGAGCGTTGGGGGGTGCGTGTTGAGAAGATCATCGACGGATGTTTTGCCAGTGGCTACGAGAACGTCCTGATTGTAGGCAGCCGAACTCCTACTATCAGAGCAACCATGATGCGCACCGCGCTCAAAATGCTCAAGGAATCCGATGTGGTCTTTGGGCCGACTCCGGAAGGTCGATACTATGTGATCGGCATGACCGGCGAACAACATGTCCGACTGTCAGACTTCGACTGGAAGTCGCCCAAGATCTACTCCGAGGTCGCCGATGCCTTTACCTCCAAAGGACTGGCCTGGTCGGAACTGGAAATCTGGTACGCCGTCGAAACTCCCGATGATCTCGAGCTGATGGTTCGCGACATCAATCAGTATAGGTTCGAAGGCGACATCGCCACCGCTCGCGAAACCGAAATCGTCATGGAACGAATCCTGGCCAAACTGACTCCCTAGCTGTTATGGAAAGACAACTACAACGCCTCACTTGGCTCAAGGTCAAGGAACTTGTCCCCGAGAAGATCGACACCATCCTGCTTCCCGTAGGGACAGTCGAGGGACACGGTTCCGCCTGCCTCGGGACCGACAACTTCATCCCCGAAACAATCGCCGACGGCATCGCCGAGCGCGTCAATGCACTTATTGCGCCGACCGTCAACTACGGCATCACCAAGTCGCTGATTCGCTATGCCGGAGGATCGACTATTCTTCCGGATCACTTCGCTCTGTATATCAGGGACATTCTCGATTCCTGCGCCGACTCCGACTTCAAGAACGTCATCGTGGTCAACGGCCACGGTGGCAACAACGGTGTGCTCAAGCAAGTGGCCAACGACTTCCATCGCGAGAAGAAGACCAACATCTGCGTCTTGCACTGGTGGGAAATCTGTGGCGAAATGACCCAGGAGTTCTTCGGCCACCTGGGTGGTCACGGTGGCACCGATGAGTCCGCGATGGTGCACGCGATCGATCCGGCTCTTGTCGACGAGAAGGCTTTTGACAAGGACCTGGCCTACTATTTCCGTCGCGGCGCCGATATCTATCCCGTCCCGGGGACGATTCTTCTCTACAAAGAGGAGGAGGGATACCCGCAGTTCGATCTCGACAAATCTAGAGAGTACCGGGAGAAGGTAATCGAGACGGTCGGTGAGTTTGTGGAAATGGTGATCGGCCGCTGGCGCAAGTTCGGTCTGGCCTAGAACCGATCGATATACACTAATCTCACGCCGCGCTCGAAAGTGTCCGATTCGCGTCGGTTGACCAACAAATCCTTCAGAAGAAACTCTATCTCCAGGTTCTCAGTGAAGAGCCATTTCACGCCCATATTCAGGTAACCGCGTCCCTTACCGGCGAATCCGTCCGTCACGCCCGACTTGTTGTCGTTGAACGCGGCGTCGAACTCGAGCATTAGGGCCAGGTTGTATTTGAACGTTAAGTCGGCGCCACCGAAGAAGTTGATATCTTTGTCGTTGTCGCCCTTGTACTCACGCGAGTAGTTGATCCCGCCGTGCCAACCGGCTGTCCAGTTGTAGAAGAAGAAGCTGCGGCTAACCACCGCGTAAAACCCGCGCGACTTGTAGGCGTACCGTTCCAGTTGATCGTGGTAGGGACCGAATCCTTGAGAGCAAAAGCCAACACTGACTGCGGGGAACAGCTCCAACTCATCTACTAATCGAAGCTTGAGATTAAACTCGATCTGTGGGTTCCAGTCCGGATCGGTATTGGAGAGGACGTGTTCGCCGCCGAAGGAGATGCCCATGGTGATGCGATCGGCCAGCCCGATATCGCAATTGGCCAGGGCGCCACCGTTGTTGTAGAAACGAAATCCGACATCAAAAAACGCGCGGGGGAAAGTGCCTGCCGTCGGCATATCGATCAACCATCTGGGGGGGACATCATAGAGACTGGTTTGAGCGCCGGCGTACCCGTCCTGGGACTTCGCGACAGGCGCCAGGACCAAGGTTAGCGTTAAGAAGCACAGGGCAATGCGGGTCGATTTCGTCACGGACTTTCCTCGTGTTGAGTTAATCTCTCACTCGCGAAGAAGCCAGAGCGTCGAATCCAAGTCAAACAAAAACAGGGGTAACAGGTCTAGTCATTGCGAGGCCCGGAGGGCCGCGGCAATCTCACTGTTAGATTGCTTCGCTACTCTCGCAACAACTCAGGCGGAAATACCGGCAAGGCGGTTAATGTGGTCAGCGATGGAGTTACAGCTCTCTCCGGCAGTGAAGCGATGCGTCCGGCGTCCGTATTTGATCAGTTCCACCGGGATGACCAGTTTCAGCGAACTAGAAATGAAAACCTCGTCCGCATCCAGCAAGCGCTCTATCGGGCAGCGTCTCTCGGTAATGCGGATGCCAATCTTCTTCGACTCTCGCAGCACAACCCTCCTCGTCACTCCCTCTAGACAACCGGCGTCGAGTGGGGGAGTATAGACCTTGGAGCCTTCGGCCCAATAGACATTGGCGGAAGTGACCTCGGCGACATTGCCACGCTGGTTCAGCATCAGAGCATCATCGCAATCGCGCTCTTTGGCCTGGCGAAGGGCCAGGGCGTGGATACCGTAGGAGATGGTCTTGATCTGCCGCAGTTTCGAGGTTCGATCCACCCCCAGCGAGGATACATGCAGTCTAAACGGTTCGATAGGCATTTCGTGAGGTGCGGCGCTAAACAACACCTGGGGGCGACCCTCTTTTCCGACCCAACGAGCCGACTCACCGCTGGTCAGGGTCAAGCGCAGTTTCTTGATCTTGGAAGGATGGGCTCGTAGCGTTTTCTTGCCCCATTTCTCCAACTGATCGACCGACTTGGGAATCTTCAGATCGACAAACCGAGCGCCCTTCTCAAGACGCTGGAAATGCTCTTTGCAGAAGACGATCTTGTCGTCAATCGCCAGGAACGTCTCGAACAGTCCCTCCGCATACAACAACGAATTATCAAAAACCGAAACCCGCGCGTCCTTGCGCGAAACCAACCTTCCGTTGATCGACGTCACTGTCTTGACCATGGTTCTCCTTGAACATCGACACCCAGGGCGCGCATCATTCCGCCGGCTTTGAGCAACATCTCATCATATTCAGACGCAGGATCACTGTCAGCAACAATTCCACCCCCGGCGTGCACCTGGTAGATGCCGTCGCGGTGAGTCATGGTTCTGATTGCTATATTGAAGTCGGCCCGATCGCCGTGCACGTAACCAATCACACCGGTGTACACCGAGCGCGGACCTGCCTCAAGTCCCTGCAAAATCTCCACGGCGCGTTTTTTTGGGGCGCCGGTGATCGATCCGCCCGGAATCAGTGCGGCAAAGATATCCGTCCAACTCGTTCCCGGCTTGAGCCGGCCCTCGACATCACTGACCAGATGGATCAGATTGGCATACTCCTCGGGACGGTAAAGCGAGTTGACTTTCACCGAGCCAGACTGACAAATCCGTCCCAGGTCGTTGCGCTCCAGGTCGACAATCATGAGAAGTTCGGATTTGTCCTTGGTTGAGTTGAGCAGCCGCTCGGTATTCAACCTGGTCTCATCAGCGGTCGTTCCTCGCGAGGTGGTGCCTTTGATCGGTCCGGTTGTGATATAGTCGTTCTCGCGGTAGAACATTCTCTCGGGCGAAGAGGAAAGCACTTGATAGTCGCCAAAATCGATGTAGGCACAGTACGGACCCGGGTTCGTTTCTCTCAGACGAAGATAGGTGTCGAACGGATCGACTGTCGATGATACCTCGAACCGACAGGTGTAGTTTGCCTGGTAGATGTCACCCTCGTAGATGTGCTTCTTGATCCGCTCCACATTCTGCAGATAGTCGATCCGGGCAACAGTCGGCCGAACTTCACCGGAAACACCCAGTCGATTCCCTGGACCAGTTGACACTCGCGAAGAAACCTCATGCTGATCCCAGGTAGTCTTGTCAGCCGAGTACACCAGAAAATGGGCCAGGGGGATAGATGCGTTGGACGCGACCGGCTTCAATCCCAGGAAAGGAAGACAGGCTTCGTACGAAATATGCCCAATCGACAGATTGGCCTGGTCTTGCCAAATCTTCTCCATGAACGGCCAGAAGTTGTCCTTCGGCATTTTCACCGTGGCCTGGTTCTCATCCGATATCTCAACCCGATCGGGCATGAGCTTGATCTCGAGACTGGGAGCTGTCGCAACCAAAGAATGCTTGCCGCGATCGAGGAAGGTGAGCGAGGAGTCCAGCCAGGCCAGACCCCGTTGGCGTCCGCCCGCCCGGGCTCTTTCGAGCGCCGATACGTTCCTCGGATGTCCTGGTGCGATTTGAGACATAGCCCCTCAAGCTATCGTACCTTCGGAAAATGTCAAGGCCGAGATGGCCTCTCTCAGCTAAATGTTCAACTCTTGAAATCCTGATTGACAGATTGGCGAATCGCTGTTTCTTAGGCGGGATGGATGCCGCGAAGCTACTATTTGTCTTCCTGCTGATTGTCATTGCTTTGCGCAAGAAGCTTTCGGTGGGTATCACCCTCTTCGGAGCCGGCCTGGTGACGGCCGTTCTCTACCAGGTGGGGTTCAACGATCTCACCAACGGCTATTGGGAGCTGCTCCAGTCGCGGAAGTTCATCAGCCTGACTTCGGTGGTACTCCTGATCACTTTCCTGGGGTCTCTCCTCAAGGAACTCAAGTACCTGGATCGTCTTTCTGCAGCTTGTCAGGGGCTATACGGCGGCAATCGAACAGCCGTGGCGCTGTTGCCGCCTCTGGTTGGTCTCATGCCCATGCCCGGGGGATCGCTCCTGTCGGCGCCGCTGGTCAACAACGTGTTGACCGACAAGGGGTACAAGCCGGAGTTCCGCACCGCCACCAACTACTGGATGCGCCACGTGGTCGAGTTCTTCTGGCCGGTTTATCCCGGTATTATCCTTACCGAGGCGATGACCGGTATGCCTATCCTGTCGGTGTCACTGATGCAGGCTTCGGTCGGGGGAGTGACGCTGCTGATAGGTCTGTCGCTTTTTATCCGCAAGATCGATGTTGGCAACAATAACAACGGCAACCATTTGATGCAGGCCATAACCGGTATCCTGGGATCGGTATGGCCGATAGTCGTGGCGATCCTGATTTACGGTGTTCTGCGTATAGAGCTGGCTTTCGCGGTGCTTATCACGCTTGCGATTCTGATTGTTGTCGCCAAACCGACATGGCCGGCTCTCCGGGTCTCACTGAAAAAAGGGCTGTCCTACAAGCTGGTGATGCTGATCTTCGGTACCCTGTCGTTCCAAACAGTGCTGGAACTGGCCGGAGCGATTGAATCGATCCCGGCCATGGCAGCCACCTTCAGTCTGCCCGACGAGATCGTCATCTTCCTGGTTTGCTTTACCGTGGGAATCCTTACGGGGATGGTAGCTGCTTATATTGCATTGGGTTACGCGATCTTGGCCGGTTTCCTCTTTACGCCTGTCTACAACCCCGGCTATATTCTGATTGCCTACTCGGCCGGCTTCATGGGAGTTATGTTGTCTCCTTCCCATCTCTGCCTTATATTGACTAACGACTACTTTGGTAGCGACTTAGGTAAGGTTTACCGTAAGATCATTCCAGCCGTGATTCTGGTCGGAATCGGGTGTCTGGCCGTGTATCTGACCGGATTTGCCGATCTGTTTCTGCCAGGCTAGCGCCCGGAGGTCCATCAGATCCAGGTTGGCGGCCATAAGTCGCACTAATTCAATCGCTTAGCTTGTCCGATAATCATATCTAATTGTGGAACTTATGTCGAGGTTACGGGTACTATAGGTAAGAACCTGAAGCAAAAGGCACCCGATGGCTAAGTTGACAGAAAAAGAAATAGACTACGAGCTGATGAGGGCCATCCAGCACGGGGATATGATAGCTTTCAACAAGATGGTTGATCGCTATAAGGGGCGCTTGATGAACGTAATTGGGCGAATGCTGTCTTCGACCGAAGAGGCCGAAGATGTCGTCCAGGAGACTTTTGTGAGGGTCTATCAACATCGTCAATCGTTCAATTTCAAGCACTGTTTCTCGACCTGGATTTATACTATCGCTCTCAATCTGGCTCGAAACGAACTCAGGAAACGTAAGAAATTTAAGTTCTACGAGATTAATGATATGCAGGGAAACGAGGCGGAGCTGGCTGTCGATGCCAAGGTCCCGAGTCGTTTGCCGCAAGTTCTCAGCGCAGCGATCGAATCGTTGCCGGAAAAATACCGTGTGGCGTTTGTCTTCCGGGATATCCAGGAGCTACCTTACGACGAAGTAGCCAAGATTCTGGGTGTGCCGTTAGGTACGGTAAAGTCTCGCGTGAACAGGGCGCGCATGATGTTGCGCGAAAAGTTGCAACCCAAGCTGGAGGAACACAATGCGTTGTCGAAAGGTACGCTCCTTCCTGTCGGCCTATTCTAGGGATGAGCTAGACGGCCGCAAGAAGCTGAGGGTGAGCGAGCATCTCTTGACTTGTGCTCACTGTCGCAAGGAAGAAGCGGTATATCGTCAACTCAACGAGACGGTCGCAGAGATCCCCGAGTTTAAGCCCTCGGAAGATTTCAATGCTAAACTTCTCGGCCGAATCGCCAACGAGCGTTTCGCCGAAACGCGGACGAAGGCGTATATGCCGAAAAAGGCACCGGCGTTTTCGTGGGCCAAGCTGGCTCCGGTTATGGTTTCGGCCTGTCTCGCTTTGTTCCTGGTTATCTCCTATGTACCGTTTGGTGCCGGTCCTTCTCCCGAGATGGCCAACGATGGCTCCGGTCTGGACGACTCTTATCTGACCGTCAGCCCCGACAGCAACCCTAATATGACCGTTCAACTCCACAAGGATTGGTCGCTCAACGAGCAGCTCGCGTGGAATCAAAAGCTGGATAGAATCTCCAACAGCATCACGCCGGCTACCAGCCGGACTAGCTGGAACAGCCGCGGCGTGTTGACCTCCGGGGGAATTCGCCAGGATGCAACCCCATATTACAGGGTGAATCCGGTGCTGAAAGTCAAGGTCACCCCCCTGACCAACAGCAAACGGGAGGATGCCCTAACGTACTAAAATGTTAACTCTGTTTCTCGCATACGCCAGGAGGATTGGGGCCTCATTCCTCCTGGCCTTATTTTTATCCGCGACTGTTGCCGCGGCCGACAGCTCCCTCTATAGCCTGGAAAGTGCCATAGCCGAGCTGGTGTTTAAGGCATCGCGCTCGGTGGTCACAGTCCAAGCGTTCCGCCCTCTCAAATCCGATATACACAACGATGTCTCAGACGAGGCCATCGAACAGCAGGTCTTTTCCGGTATCATCATCAGCGACTCCGGCCTGATTCTGGCGCCCGCCTCGGCCACCGAGGGTAGCGCCCAGCTGGTGGTCAGCTTCGACGGCCAAGAATACGCCGCCCGCCGATTGGGTACCGATTACTTGAACGGTGTCACGCTTCTGGATGTCGGCCGAAGACTCGGCCAGGCAGTCACGCTTACCGATCAAAGTGGTTGCGCTGGCCAGATGATCCTGGCGGTCGGGCACTCCTACGGTCTGCGAGCCTCGCCTTCGCTTGGTTTCTGCGCCGGGACTCGCCCGGACGGATCGCTGCAGTTCTCCGCCTTCATTGCCTCCGGGGCGATCGGAGGTGGCCTGTTCGATCTCAGCGGTGATCTGGTCGGGTTCATCAACGACGGCATGGGCAGGGGCGAACTCACAGAAGCCGGTCTGGCCGTAGCCGCCCAGAGTATTCCCGAGCTGGTGAAGTACATCCGCGTCAACGGCGATCGCTCCGCCGGATATGTGGGTATCTCTACGGCTGAGATCGAGATTACGCCCGGAATTGAAGTCGACATGCCCTACCGACTGGCGGCATCGGGAGACGATCGCTATCGCACCATCGACCGGGCAGTGCTAATCACCGAGATAGTCCCCAGTTCGCCCGCCGCTCGCAGCGGTTTGCGCCGAGGCGATTTAATCTATAGCGCCGGCGGCAGGATGATGACCAGCGTCGTCGAACTCATGAACCTCATTCGGACCGGTCGGCCAGGTACGACCTATGAACTGGGAATCATCAGGCGCGATCGACCCGTGATGGTTAGACTCGTTGTAGGCGACCGCCGCACGTTCGGCTATTCCGATCGAGACAGTCTTCGCAACCGAAGGCTGGTTGGTGCGGCCGAAGCCGATTCTCTCCGCCGCGAAATCGAACAACTCAAACGCTCTATCCGCGACATCGAAGCTCTTCTTCTGCGCGCGGGGCCGTAAGTTATTCGTTGCCAGAGTCAACCACTTACGGTTAACTTCTGTTGATGCACCAGGCAACGGACATAAGAGCTTTTCGAACCAAACTAGCCGTATTTTCACCCACCAGTGAGGTCCGTCCGCGCGTCTTAGCACTCTATTCGGCGTGTCTGGCATTAGCCGACGAAGCCTGCCAAACTGCCGTTCTGGAACGCCACGCCGAGTTCCATCTCAAACGCGAGCAGTTCTACGAGGTTGTGCTTCAGTCCTATCTCTTCCTGGGCTATCCTCGCATGCTCATCGGTGCCGAAAATCTTGATTCCGTACTGCCGGCCCAATCGAACGGTTCGCTCCTTGCACCTATTGACAGCTCCGAGTCACAAACCTGGTTCGAACGTGGCGAAGACCTCTGTCGGCAAGTCTACGGCAACACCTACGACCGCCTCAAAGAACGCGTGGAGTCGATCGCTCCGGATATCTTCCGCTGGATGGTGATCGAGGGTTACGGCAAAGTGCTATCTCGAGAGGGACTCAGTTCAACCGAGCGCGAACTAGCCATCGTTTCTTGCTTAACCGTAGAAAACCGCAAGAAACAGCTCTATTCCCACATCCGCGGCGCCCTCAACGTAGGCGCCTCGGCAGCTCTGGTGCGCGCGGTAATCGATGACTGCGGTCCCGAAATCGGCGCCGGCTACGACTCCGCCTTAACCATCCTGACAGAACTGCGAGGCGAGTGATGGCTATCGCCGGACGGGTCGTCCTGATTCTCATGCTGATCGCCTTCGCGCTTTTCGTCTTCAGTGTCGCCTGGTTGTTCTGGTTTAATGGCCTGGAGACCATCGCCAACTGGCAGTTGGGCCGTATGCTCGGCCGGGACATGAAACTCGATGTCAACGTCGGCTCCATCGAAGGCAACCTGATATCAGAGGTTGAACTTCATGACGTAACCGTCAGGTACGTATCGGAGGATACGGCCTATACTCTGGCCGAAGTTCCCAGAATTCAGGCCAACTATTCTCTTAGCAATCTGTTCGATTCCAACTTCGACTTTGCCTATCTGAACATTGAACGCGGACGTTTTACGATCATGACCGACTCCGCGGGGAAGTGGCTTCTTCCTGGAAAGAAGAGCGCCTCGCCCTCGGCGAAACAGGCGTTGCCTCACATTGCCGCCCAGCAACTCGTTATTCACGACGCCAGCATCAAGGTTCTCCGTCCCGAGGATACTCTGGTTGTTGAGGGCTTCTCGCTGGATGTTGTGGCGGAGGTCGTCGACCAGAGCATGGCGGTGGATATCAACCATCTGGGATTCAGTTCCAACGATGATCGCATCCAACTAAGTCGCGCCACCGGTAAACTGACCTTTTCGAACAACTACCTTCTGTTTCGCGAGGTTGCACTCGTGCTGGACACGACAATCATCAAGCTGGAGGGCGGAGTGTCGCTCTCGGATACGCTCAGCGGCGAAGTTGACTTTGCCATCGATAACATCGATATGAGCCACGCCACCGCTTTTGCCGGACCGGCACTGAAGGGTGTCCTGGATCTAAACGGCGGTGTTCGCTTCGTTAGAGACAGTCTCAGCGGATCGGTGCATATCCGGGGTGATTTCATGATCGCCCGGTTCGACAACCTTTACACCGAATTTGTCTTCTCCGACAAGATCATTTACCTCGATACCCTGGTGGGGACAATCTTGGGCGATTGCTCCATCGATGGGAAGGGCTCGATAGATGTCTCCTCCAAGCCAGAGCATTACTGGCTCAAGGCTCAACTGCGCAACTTCAATCTGAAAGAACTCGTCCCCAAAGCTTTCGAGTCCGATCTGAGTGGATACGTTGACATTGTCGGTGTCGGTTTCTGGGGCAAGCCGTTGGCGATTAACCTCGATGTCGACTTGAGTGAATCTTCTTTCGACGGCTACCCGATTCAGGTAGGCAGAGGCAAGGCGCTGGTTACCAGTGATTCGATCAGCTTCGCAGATTCATTCCACGTGGCCTTCTACGAGAATCTATTCTATGCCTCGGGCAAGGTCGACTACGATTCAACTATGATCCTGAATCTGGATCTGGACTTGAACAACCTCGACCGTTTCCGGCAGAGGATCTTCATCGAGGAGCCGGGCGGCAGGGGAAAGTTGAGGGCGACCTTCTCAGGGCGAACCTCTGATCCCGATTTGAAGGCGGAGTTCGTGTCTGACTCCGTGTGGATCTACGGGTTTTACAGCGACTCGGCGGCAATCAACGCCGATATCAAGCGATTCTTCTCGGGCAAGCAGGGGAGTGTCGACGCCGGCTTCGGCACCGGTCTGGCCTGGGGGCTGAAGTTCGACAGTAGTATGGCATTGCTGACAATCGACTCCAACCTGGTATACATCGATACGGTTGCGGTGTGCAACCAAATAGCTAAAATCGAAGGCCGAGGGCTTTTCGACTATGGTCCCGATCCTATGCCACTAACGCTCGACACAATGGCGGTTCGCATTTTCGAGAGAGAGTTTGTCAGCAGTCAACCTTTGGCTCTGAACTTTGACAGCCTCGGAATCGGTTTCGAACGGGCTAGTTTGGGAAGTCGTGATTCTCGTATCACCGTACAGGGCCGGGCTGACTACAACGAAGACCTGGCCCTTGATGTGACCGTCGACAACGTGCTTATCGGGCCCTGGCTCGAACTCTTGGAGTGGGAGTGGGATATCGATGGCAAACTATCCTCGATTGCGCGCATCGGAGGTAACATGTCGCAACCGGTAGTGGATATCAAGACCGCTATCGATTCGCTGTCCTACGAAAGCCTGGTTCTTGGCGACTTTGTCACTGCCGCCAGCTACAACGATCGACGTCTCGACATCGATAGTGTCAAGATCGTGTCAGACTCGGGAGAGTATCGCGCCGATGGCTTCCTTCATATGGACCTGGCTATGACCGGCGACTCTCTCGACCGATTCCCCGACCTGCCGCTGGACATTCGATTCAGCGCCATTGACCGCAAGTTCGACCTGGTCACGCTTCTCATGCCCGACTTCGAGGCCGTCGACGGCCTGTTCAGTGCCGACTTCAGGCTCCACGGATCGCCCAAGGCGCCGGAGCTGGAGGGTGAGAATTTCCTCATAGGCGATCCCGATGATCCCACCTGTATCTTTGCCAAGGTACGGTTCGTCGAGCTGGAGGATCGGGTCTTTGTCGATTCGGCCGGTATTACTATGCACAACAACGTAATTGAGTTCGATGACGTTCATGTGTACACCCCGGATAGCCGCCGAGGTCTCAAGGATCCGTGCGACAAGAAAGGCAATCGGGCCAAGTCACGCGAAGAGCTGGCCAATTTCCCCTATGCCGTCATCAACGGTCAGATCAAAGTTCATTCGATGGACGAGTTGGATTACGACCTGGAGGTAAACCTTGGGCGGGGCTGGCCTTTCACCTATACCATGGACGAGATAAGTGGCCGTGCCTGGGGCGATCTTCAGGTAACGGGAATGAACCCACCCACGGTCAGTGGCGACATAGCCCTGTTGTCGGGAAGGTATATGGTCAATTTCACCGAAGAAGGCCAGGGTTCACCAATCCTGGCGGCGCTAGAAGGCGAGAACATGTGGAATCTCGATATCAATGTCGATATCCTGCGGAACTACTGGATCAAGAACGACGACATTGATGCTGAGTTTTCGGGCGAGATCAATATCAAGCGCACCAACGGCGAGTATCGCTTCTTCGGTGAAATGGAGTTTCTCCGCGGACGTGCCTTCCTGGCGGACAAAGTGTTTACGATCAATCCCGGCAGCCGCGTGATTTTCAACGGCGAGGACAGCCTCAACGGCACCCTTGACATCTCAGCATGCACCCACATCACCGGTTACTCGACCCTTACCGATTCGGACACCGAGACACCTGAGCGATTCAAGGTCTGCGTACTCATCACCGGTACGGTGGACGCGCCTGAGATCAACCCCGACCCTGATTCCGATCTCCCTTTGACAAAAGAGGAGCTGCTGCCGCTGTTACTGGCCAACTATTACACCGGTGGCGATGTGGCCGTCAGTGGCGACCAGAGCGATCGCGTCGGGCGAGCTCTTGGGGCTTATGTATCGAAGATCGGATCGCAGCAGGTTAGTCGCTGGGGAATCGGCGTAGAGACTATCGAGATTGACCCCTATAGCAGTGGTCAGTTCGATCCGGGCGCTTCGCAGATCACAGTCGGGTTCTATGCCCTCGGAGGCGGTTACTATCGCGTCGGTGGCGCCTTTGGCCAGGGACTGAACTCGGGAGGTGTGGAGTATCGTCTTAGTCGCAACTTCTTCATCGATGGTCGCACCGACGAAGAGCTTCTGTATCGATTGGGCCTCAAACTACATTGGGAATTCTAATGCGCCGAATGCTGCTATTGATTCTCACGGCCCTGATCCTGATGTCCTCGGGAGTGGCGGCTCAATCCAATCGCATTTTCGAGAGATGGTTGCGCAAGAATCCCAAGATCACGGACATCGTTTTAGAGGGACAAGAGCATTTCGACGAGGGCAAGATACGCAGCCGGTTGTACAGTCGTAAATCATCACTGTGGGCCAGGCTGCGGGCCGATCGAAGAATCCGGGTGAGAGGAGAGACCCGGGCTCGGGATACACTGGAGATTAAGTACCTTTATCTGACCAACGGTTTTCCGGGCATTCGAGTCGATCATTCTCTTGAGATGATTCTCCCGGACTCGACCGCCCGTGTGCGCATCACGATCGACGAGGGTCGGCGGTTCTTCTACGATTCCACTCGTATCGTGGGCGACTACGACAAGCGTTTTGTCATCCCTATGCGCAACATTTCCCGACGCCTGAAGTACGAGGACCCTTTCAACCACGTGCGCACTCAACAGGTGGCGTTCGATATGAAGGAGGAGTTTGCCAACAACGGCTTCCCCTACGCTGGGGTCAGTTGGGTCCTTGATACCAACGCGATCGACAGTTTGGCTGCGGTCGTGTTCACGCTGACCAGCGATTCGATTGTTCACTTCGGCAAAGTCGATATCATCGGAGACTTGCGATTTCCTCGAAGAACCGTCAGGCGCGAGCTCAAAGTCAAGGAAGGTGAAGTCTATCGCCGCCGCTCGATCATCGACTCGCAGCGAAGGTTGGCGGAGTCCGGATTCTTCCGAACTTTCAATATCACCTCCGCCGACACCACCGGTGACCGGTATCGACCCGATTTCACAGTGAGAGTACGCGAACGCAAGCAGATGTATCTTACGGTCACGACCGGTGCCGGTCAGTCTCATGTCCGCGAACTCGAATGGGATTTCGCCACCCGCTACGGGATAAGGGGTGCTCGCAAGTTTCTGGGACCGCGAAAGCTCGATTTTGGCACTGTATTGAAATTTGGTCAGGAGATCAGCGAGGATCGCGGCAAGGCATTCCGACTCGTCGAACACGATTACTCGGTACGACTAACCGAGCCATGGCTTCTGGGATTGCGCATGCCGCTCATACTGACCGGACAGTGGGAACCGGGCGTCAAAGATCCCGAGCGCGAGTTCAGAGTGCAGTCCTGGTCAGTGTCAGCGGCAACCACCAAACTAATCGGCGAAAAGCATCGCATTGATTTTGGGGCCAAGTACGAATCGGTAGTGATCTTCGGCGTGCCGGACGACGAGGTACAATCTCTCAAGGATGAGCAGGAAATCTCGGTTCGTCGGAATGTCTACTTCCGCTTCCGCCGCGACACGCGCGATCACATCTTCGCGCCGTCAAACGGTTCGCTCTTCAATTTCAATCTGGAGTACTACGGTGGTTTCCTGGGCGGGGATGACAATTTCGTCCGTACCGAATGGAGCTGGTCGCGGTATCAACCGATGTGGCCGGGGTGGTGGATCGGAGCTACCCGGCTAAGGTTTGATCGGGTGAAGTCGTTTCCTCCGTCGAGCGAAGTACCGTTCAACGACCGGTACTACCTGGGCGGCGCCAATTCTGTGCGCGGTTTCCGGGTGAACACCCTGGGGCCGGCCGATAGTCTTGGGAATCCCGAGAAATCGAGCTACGTCTTTCTGTTCAACCATGAGTTCCGATGGAAGACGGTTCAGCTTACTCGACCGATTCCCTTCATCGGCGCCTGGCCGCTGTGGCAGTCTGTCTCCTTCGACATGGGCAATGGCCACCGCCATCTGAGCGATTTCAGTCTCGAGAGTATGGCCTACTCCGTTGGAACGGGTCTTCAGCTGCACTCTCCGTTTGGACCGATTCGAATCGACCACGCCTGGAGACTCCCCAGCAAGGACATTGACGTTGACTCTCGGTGGCACTTCACTATCTTATACGCCTTCTAGCCGGGCACTTCCGTGACCGAACCCGGTTTTACATTTAGATAAGGGCCTGATCAGGTCGAAAGACAACGAACTTGAGGTGAATAGAAATATGGATCCGATTTATCTAGACCACAACGCCACGACGCCGGTAGATCCGGAGGTGGTCGAGGCCATGCTGCCGTTTCTCGGCGCCGGTTTTGGCAACGCCAGCTCGGTTCACCAGTTTGGCCGCGATGCCAAGGTTGCTCTCGAAAACAGCCGCGAGAAAATTGCCGAAACGATCAACTGCGATCCTTCCGAGTTGTATTTCACCTCCGGTGGAACCGAGTCGGACAACATCGCAATTCTGGGTACAGCCTATTACTTGATGGGCAAGAAAAACCACGTGGTTGTGGGTGCTGCCGAACATCACGCCATCCTGGAACCGGCAGAGTTCTTGCACGAGAAACACGGTTTTGATATGGATATCCTGGAATGTGACAGCGAGGGATTTCATTCTCCCAAGAAACTCGCGGCAGTTCTTCGAGATGACACGGCGATTGTGTCGCTGATGCACGGAAACAACGAGTCGGGCACGATTCAGGACATTGCGGCCCTGGCCTCGGAAGCCCGCGAGAGGGATATCCTGTTTCACTCCGATGCGGTTCAGTCGGTGGGGAAAGTACCCGTTGATGCCAGGGCGTTGGGGGTCGATCTCATGTCGATCACCGGCCACAAGATTTACGGTCCCAAGGGAACCGGAGCGCTGTTCATTCGCCAGGGACTCAAGCTGTCGCCGCTGTTCTACGGAGGTTCACAGGAGAAAAAACGTCGTCCCGGCACTGACAACGTTGCCGGTGTAGTGGGACTGGCCAAGGCCCTTGAAGTCGCCGAGAGACGTCGCGAGGAGGACTTTACGCGCATCTGGGACCTGGCCGAATTCTTTATCGATTCCGTTCTCAAGACTGTGCCGGACTCCCGATTCAACGGGTCGCGCACTTCACGGCTTCCGCAGACGATGAACATGTCGTTCCCCGGCGCCGAGGGTGAGTCGATCATTTTGTCGCTCGATCTTAAAGGTATCGCGGCTTCTTCCGGGTCGGCATGTACTTCCGGTGCGACTGAGCCATCGCACGTGCTTCAGGCGATGGGTGTACCGGTCGAGGCTGGTCAAAGTGCCGTCCGATTCTCGATGGGACGTTCGACCACCAAGGAGCAGCTGGAGTACGTACTGGCTGAGTTGCCGCCGATCATTGAGCGGCTGCGTTCCATGTCGCCGACTTACAAAGCCAAAGCCTAGAAAGGGCTCATTCGTTGGCCTCCAAAGTACTCGTTGCCATGTCGGGAGGAGTCGATTCCTCGGTCGCAGCCTTGCTTCTGAAGGAACAGGGCTATGACATCGTTGGCGCCCACATGAAGTTGTGGGACTACGCCGATGTCGGCGGAGAAGAGATCTTCCGCGACGGTCGCTGCTGTTCTCTCGATGCGATTACCGACTGCAGGTCAATCTGTGACCAGTTAGAGGCTCCCTTCTATGTCCTCAATCTTTCGCGCTCGTTCAAAGACAACGTTATCGACAACTTCGTAGACGAGTACAAAGCCGGTCGTACGCCCAATCCTTGTATTCGATGCAACTCCCACATCAAATGGGAGGAGTTCCTGCGCAAGGCTCGGGAGGTCGGTTGTGACTTCATCGCCACCGGCCATTATGCTTCGATCGAGCAGGCCGACAATGGCCGTTACTTCGTGCGTATGGGCAAGGATGGTACTCGTGACCAGAGCTACGTGCTGTGGGGTTTGTCACAAGAGGCGCTGGAGATGACGCGTATGCCGTTGGCGGGACTCGAGAAGTCGAAAGTGCGGGAGATAGCCCGCAACCATGGACTCCGCACCGCTGAGCGGAAGGAGTCTCGGGAAATCTGTTTTGTGGCCGATGATGACTACCATCGTTTTCTGACGGAGTATGAAGCCAAAGAGGGCCGCAAGTTCGAACCTGGTGACATAGTACACGAAAATGGCGCGGTGGTAGGGCAGCATCGGGGAATCGCTTTCTACACGATAGGCCAAAGGCGCGGCTTAGGTATTGCCTGGCCACAACCGCTCTATGTTACCGAGCTGGACCCGGTCGGTAACCGGGTCGTGGTTTCCGAGGGCTCGTCGCTGCACAAGAACGAGGCCGTGGTCGAACAGGTAAACTGGCTCGCCCTCGATCCTTCCGCCGCCTCGTCCGATTCCGCGACCGGCGATCTGCCGGTCGTGACCGATGGCGCCTTCGAGGCTCTGGTCAAAATCCGTTACTTGCATACTCCTGCCCGTGCCCGCATCACCCTGTTGACCGATCGTTCCGTACGCGTTACATTTGCAGAGAAACAGCGCGCTATTACTCCGGGGCAGTCGGCGGTCTTTTATCACGATGATATCGTCCTCGGCGGCGGCGTGATCGTATAAGAGGCACTGACCGTCACGGACGGTGTTACTATTGAGTTTCACGTCTTTACTCACAGGGGGGAGAGGAATGATCTCTCGACTACCGACTTTTCTGATATGTTTGCTGCTTGCCGGTTCGGTGTACTCTCAGGATACGCGTGAGGCGGAGGATACTCGCGATATCGATGTCACTGAGTTGATCGAGACAGTATTGCGTTTGGGGCATATCGAGCTGCCTTTTGAGTTTTACAACGGCAGGTGGGCAGAGGGGCATTTGGGAACGTACAGCAATGTGTATTCGGACGGTCTACGCCCGAGTCCACGATTCGACTACTCATACAGTAGCTCGGGTTGGAACTTCTCTGCGGAGGGGTTTCAAGGCGATATTGTTACCGGCGACGATGATGTGAATGTTAGCTTGCCGACGATTTCAATGTATGTTCGTCCGATTGGCAACATGCAGATCGGTATCTACAAACTTACATATGACTCCTACTCTCGAGAGAAGTTGACACCCTATTTCCCGTCCAACTCTTACTCCAGTTCCGGGGACAGTTTTGCCGGGTCGGGATCGGTAGTGTGGCAAAGTCATCCTTCATTTTCTATATCCGCTCAGGATGCTGCCTATCACTATTTGGTAAGACGTCTGGTCGGTACCGGCAACGTGCGGGCCACAGCGAACTACACTCGAACCGTCCGACAGGAGGCTGTAGAGAGTATTTACAGTAACACCAACAATCCGGGCGTGATGACATCGGGCGGTAATGCGCGGCATTCATCGACATCGTTGCGTCTTGGTACTCAATGGGGATTTGTGGAAGGATTCGAAGCCAGGGCAATTGTCAACATGAACTGGAACGATCAAGAACGGACTTCTTCAAGTTCCAGCAACGAACTCAACCGCGACGATGCCTTCCATTGGCAAAAGAGATCGTACGAGACCCTGCTCGTTGACTACGACATCTCTGTATTGACCAATCGATTGTCGCCGGTGTGGATCTCAGGCTCTATCGATCAGTCGTTTTCGGAGGGCTCTGGCAACTACTACGAGATCAGCGGCACTGATTCCGTCGAACATCATGTGTCCGACAGCTCCAGCAGTGACTTCGGTGTGGCACGCACGGAAATCGGGCTTGGGGCGACTATCGTTTCGCAGGGTGAGTTCAATCCGGCTATCGTCCTTGATGACTATTCCGGCTATTACCGTGGCATGCCATTCAAGGGTCAGGTTGTTGCGTCGGCGTTCTTGCGCCACGTGGACTACGCGGGTCACTACAATGATGTGTTGAACTCCAACCTGATTGTCCCGGTGGTTTATGGTCTGACCAACAACTTCGCTCTGTCGTCGTCGCTAGAACGCTCCTGGCGAAGGATGGACAGGGGGGATGGCCAAGAGTATTGGGGTACGTGGAGTTTGGTTCTGGGAGGGCAGTATAGGTCCTACGAATTCCGCGAGGGGTCTGGTCCGGGCTGGGAACGCGACAGTCGTTTTGATGTTCCTTATCAGCCGGTTCTCCCACAAGGGCACTTCTATTTTGAGGCGATGTATTGGTTCCCCTCACTGTACCAGCAGTCAACGGAATCGTTCGGTCTGCTCTCATTCTCTGATCTCTCAAACTCACACGTCAGCCGGGCCGAAGTGGAGTTAGCTTTGGGACTGGGGTACGGCTTGGAGTTCTTGGTCCGAAACCAGGATCAATACGAGTCGTTGAGCGTGACCTATAGATACACGAGCATCGGATTGTCGGGGCGGGTGTTCGAGCGCGGGAAAGTCACCGTGGAATGGTTCGACACCAGACATTTGTCGAACTATCCCCGTAGAATGTCAGCCAGGGAATCGAGCTCGGTCGCGATGTCACTCAGTCTGTTGATCTAGCTCGCCACTTGACACTCGCATCGCCGCGCGCTTTCTTGGGGCGAATCGAAAAAAGCAAGAATTCCAAGGAGGAAGTAATGCCCCACGCGAAATTCCTCGGTCACTCCTGTGTGACCATCACCGAAGGCGACCACAAAATCGTCATCGACCCTTTCCTGACCGACAATCCGCAAGCGGCCGTCAAAGCCGATGATATCGACGCCAATTTCGTACTGATAACTCACGGACATGGCGACCACGTCGGCGACGGGATCGAGATCGCCAAACGCAACAAGGCGACCGTAATCGCCAACTTCGAGCTGGCCAACTACTGCGCCGGCGAGGGCTGCGATATCCACCCGATGCACATCGGCGGCAAGTTCAACTTCCCGTTCGGTTGGGTCAAACTGACGATCGCCCATCACGGCGGTGGCGCCGGCCCCGATGCTTCCCGCTACACCGGTCCGCCGGTCGGATTCCTGGTCAATATCGGCGGCAAGACGCTGTATCATCCGGGCGACACCGGCCTGTTCTATGACATGAAACTGATCGGTGAAATGAACCCGATCGACCTGGCTTTCCTTCCGATCGGCGACAATTTCACCATGGGCATTGAGGACGCCGCCAAAGCGGCTGAGCTGCTCAATCCCAAGGCGGTGGTGCCGTTCCATTACGATACCTGGGATCCTATCAAGGCCGATCCGAAAGAGTTCGCCGGCAAGGTCAAGAACTGCGAGGTCAAGATCCTCAAGCCGGGCGAAGGCACCGACTTCTAGTAGCCTGATACACAACCAGATAGCCAACTCAAGGGCAGGTAATTCTCAACGGACTACCTGCCCTTTCCAGCTATTGAATAAAAGCGTCCGCGACGCCTTTTAATTGATTGAGAAAATGGGGGACTTTATTGTAGAATGAGGTAAGAAGCGTCAACCGCAAACGATATACAGGATGACCTTTGCGTAGATTGTTGAAAATACTGGCTTGGGCCGCGGGCATCACCCTGGTACTAATGATACTGGCGGTTGTGGGATTAAAAATACTCCTGCCCGATGAGAAGATCCGCACCATGGCGGTCGAACGCGGGAGCGAAATGCTGGGCCGCGATGTCATTATCGAGGGAATCGATATCTCCGTCTGGGGCGGCCTGGGCGTGCGCCTGGAAGGTGTCTTTGTGGCCAATCCGGAAGGTATGGACCAGGGCAATTTCCTGGCGGCCAAAGATGTCGACGTCAAGTTGCAATTGCTACCTCTTATCTCGGGAGAGTTTGCGATCGATCGCTTGATCGTCAACCATCCCCGCATAACGATGCGCAAGGCCGAGAGCGGGAGCAGCAACTACTCCTTCGAAACCGTTGATCAACAATTACCCGCCGGCATGGACGAGGATGTCCCCGACGAGGCCAAGACCGCCCTCGCCGCAGTAACGTTCGACAAATTAGAGATTCGTGACGGTCTGGTTGATTTCCAGGACGACAGCTCCGATGTTGCGATCCTCCTCCACGGCTTTTTTCTCTCGTCAACTCTCACTTCTCCGCGCGACAATGCGCTAAAGTCAACCGGTGAAATCCGGGCCGACTCGATTCAGGTTACACTCGACGAGCCGTGGCCCACTTACCGAATAGGAATCGAGTATTCGGGTGAGTACGATCTTACTCGTAAGCGTGTCGACGTGCGAGAGACACATCTGTACGTCAACGGTCTGAAGTTCCTTCTGGAAGGAAGTCTCGATCATGCCGGCGCCGGGATGCAAAGTCGTGGCAACATCAAATCTCGATCGATCGCGGTAGCGGATCTGTTCAAGTTGATGCCTTCTTCACAGGCCGACTTGATCGCTGACTACGATATCGATGGCAGTTTCGAACTCGATCTCGATGTGGACCATGACACCGAGCGCGGCGACACGCACTACTCCGGCACCGCCAAGATTCAGGATCTGTCGATGTCGCGGGCGGATATACCTGGCAAGCTTCAGTTCAAGCGGGCCCTCGCCGATTTCGAACCGGACAACCTGCGGTTTAATATCGAGGACGGTACTTTCGACAACAAGCCGATCAAAGGGCATGTCCTGGTCACAGACTTCGACAATCCGGTCCTGACCGGTGAGCTGGCCGGATCTCTCAATCTCGCCTTCGCGGAGCCGTTTATTCCCGCCGAGCAGGAGACGAGCCTCAGCGGTGAGATGCAGTTCTCGACCAAATTCTCAGGAGCTACCAACGCTCCCACCGAGATGGAGTTTTCGGGCGAAGTTGCAATTTCCAACGGCCGCTATGCCAGCAGCCTGATCTCGGAGCCGATAGAGTCGTTTGACCTCGATGCTTATCTCGACAACCGACTCATGCGAATCAACAGTTTCAAGGCGAAGATGCCATCCGGTGAGGTAACTTACACCGGGCGAATCAACAACCTGATACCCTACCTGCTCGCCGACTCCTCGAGCGCCAATGAAGTGGTGCCCTCGATGGACGGCCGTCTGGCGGGTGAAATCGAACTGGGTATGTTGACGCAGTTCCTACCGAAAGAGAACAGCCCGGAGATGGGTGGACACGCCGAGTTCGACATCAAGCTGGCGGGCGATGCCAGCCGCTCCTCAAACTTCAAGCCGCAGGGGACATTCGAGGTAACCAACGCCTTCTATCGCGACACGATTCTCCCCGAACCTATCGAGAAGTTCGAAATACGGGGGAGTATCGAACCGGATACGATCTCGGTGGACAATCTCGAAGTAGCATTTCCTTCCAGCGATCTGACTTTTCGCGGCAAACTGATCGACCCTTTCCCGTACCTGTTGCCCCTCGATGTGGTCGACAAGGACAAGGTCGACAAGCCGGTGTTCGTCTTCGATCTTAAGTCAAAGAGATTCGATTTCGACCGGCTATTCCCGGAGGCCGTGCCCGGGTCGGGGGTCAACCGCGGAGCCCAGCCGACAGATTCGGTGCCTCCGGTGATACTTCCGGATATCGACGGGCGCGGTCAGTTCAGCATCGACAGTCTGATTTACAGCGAGGTCGAGTTTACACAGGTCCGCGGACGGGTGCGGGTAATTGACAAGAAGATCGAGTGCTGGGATGTAAGCGGCAAGGCCTACTCGGGTGATATCAAGGGCACGACTACGATCGATCTGGCCGACTTCGAGAACCCCCATTACACCGGCGACTTTCAGGCCCGACAGATTGAAGCGGATGATTTCATCTCCCGCTTCACCGATTTTGGAGGTTACCTCACCGGTAAGTTCGATTTCAACGGAAACTATTCCGCCGACGGTTGGGAGCCGGAGCAGTTTCTTCGGGCGCTGAACCTCGATGGCAACCTTTCGATGCGTCAAGGCAAGTTCACCACCAACGAGAAGGTCCATTCGGCCGTCTCCAATCTGGCGGACAAGATCGGTCAGACGGTCAATCGTGAGCAGGCGCTGAAGGACTTGAAGAGCGCCGTGAAGGTTGAGGACGGCAAAGTGAAAGTCGATGCGTTTACGACTTCGCTGGGAAGTCTTGGCGATGTCACGCTCGACGGTTTTTACGGATTCGATGGCGCCCTGAATTACAGCGGCTCGATTTTTCTCTCGGAGACCACCACGAGAAAGCTGATCGAAAACAACGGTCTTACTTCGGCTCTGGGCGGACTACTCGGCAATAAGGGCCCCAAACGGATCAAGCTGCCGATTGGTGTCAGCGGAACGATCGACGATCCCAAGGTGAAAGTGGATCTCGCCGACGCTCTCAGAGAGAGTGGCAAGAAAGGGCTGGAGGACGCTTTCAAAGGCCTGTTCAAGAAATAGTATTTGATGAGACGAATCCTGTATTCCATCATATCGCTGGCTTTGTTGCTGGCTCCTGTAGCCGCAGCCCAGCTCGATCGCGGACAACACCATGGACACGATCACGGTCCGATACGTGGCCCGGTGCACGTTCCGCCGGTAGCTTACTCCTTCGATTTGCAGGCGGTCCCAGATTCGGCCCTGATACGCGGCCGTATTGAGATCAATTACCGGAATGAAACCACGGACACTCTGCGCGAGGTTCAACTCTCGGCAGCCGTTCCCATTTACATGGCGACTCGCATCGATTCGACTACCGGAGAGCCGGATTCCATCTATGCTAACTGGATAGCCAAGCTCCCGGAACGTAGCCGCAGGACTTGTGTTCTCGATTCCCTTCTCTTTCGTGGTGTGCCGCTCCAGTCTCACGAGATTGCGATAAAGGAGAACATCCTAACAATCAAACTGCCCGTTGAGATACCCCCCGGTCAGAGGGTTTTTCTGATGGGCACTCTCACCAGTATAGCCACGACCATAACCGAGCCGTGCGATCTGGTCGAACTTGATCGATGGTACCCGTCGGTTCGTCGATTCCATGAGGGCGTCTGGGATACGCTCAATGCCGAGTTGGCTAGATTCAATGTAAGGCTGGAGGTCGACAGTTCCTGGGATGTCGGCCATCCGGGCGAACTGATCAACGACAAGGAGCACTATGGGCTGCTGCCGGATCTGCGAAACGACTCGGTCTATGTCGACATCGTGAATCAGTATCAACAGTCGCTGGGTGGTCGAGTGTATGTCCCCGAGTTTGAAGGCGGTCGAAAACGGTATACCGTCCACGTCGACAACGCTCTGGACTTTCCGTTGCTCTTTGCAGACGAGTTGTTGCGCGATAGGGTGGTAGTCGACAGCGTCATGATCGAGGTCTGCTATCCTCCGGAGCTTGAGGAATTATGGTCCAGAGGGGTAGCCCGGATAGCACGGGAACTGATTCGCGGCTCGGCCAAAGCCCTGGGAAAACCGACTCATCGGATCTACCGTATCTGGCCTGCTGCATTTGCCCAGGACATGGGCATGTTCCGCTCCGCGATGACATTGCCTGCCCATACCCTGGACAGCTCTCTTGTCTATGCAAGCCTGGCCGACCAGATTTCACGATCGCGGTTCGTGTCCGAGAAGAACTTCGCGGTTGGATTGCAGCTTGGTGCGCGACAGCTGGAGGAGCTTTTTGGTGAAGAAGGCCTCGATATGATGCAAGCGTATCGCGCTCGGCTGTTCGAGAAAACGGCTGGTGGGCCTGAGAGTGAGAGACGTTACCGCCGAGTCAAGAGCGAGTCGTTCTGGCAGAAACGACTCATGAGACTCTATGGAGACAGTCTCTACCACGACGCCGTGGCAACGTTGCTCCAAGCTCTAACCTACGAGCCGCAGCAAATCGATTCGCTTGCGAGCTTGCTACCGGCCCTGTCAGGTAGATTCGTCAAGAGTGAGCATATTGAGGATTTTGTACCGACAAAGCAACTCGACATTGTAAGGTTGAACAAGAAATCTAAAGATCGAGACAGCCTGGGAATCCTGTTGAGCGAAGGTTTGTTCAGACCGTTTCTGGTGAGGTTCGACTTTGCCAACGGCGGCGATTCAACCGTACTGATATATGTGGAAGAGATCGGACCGCAAAAAGATACGCTTTGGATAGACGTCCCCTGGGAAAGGAACCCGGTTCTCGTGCACGTCGACTCAGATTGTTGGATCGGCTACTCTAAACAGCGGAAGTTTTGCCTCGATCTGACCACTATGAAGGAATCCGACTGCCCGCCCTGCCGTCATCCTCTATACCGGCCCTGGGAGATACCGTGAGACAACTTCTAGCTGCTATATGCTTAACGATGATTCTTGCCTGCTCGGTTGGCGCCCAGCGGTATGACAAATTTACCCCCGCCGCGTTGAAGGCGCTCGGCTCCGACGAGTATGCGACAATCTTTTGGGTCTTCCTCGACTCCACCGCCTGGTCCGATCAGCCGATGACACTCACTCCGAAGGCTTCCGAGCGTCGCGCCAAGGCCGATCCCACTGAACTGCTCGTGGACAGCCTCGACTATCCGATCAAAACCTCTGTAGTGGACTCGCTGACCAATCTCGGCATGACGGTGAGACGCACCTCACGATGGCTAAAGGCTGTTACCGTCGAACTCGACAGTGCCGGCATGGGCGTGATCGAGCAACTCGATTTCATCGACAGCGTCGATGTCGTGCGCACGCTCTATCGTGAAACACCTGATGTTGACGCCAAACTCGACCGCTCCGTGCCCGACCAAGGGCAGTCTGCCGAAGATTACGGAGAATCGTTCTTCCAGAATCAGTTTGTCGACGCCGTACGTGTTCATGATCTCGGCTACTCGGGCGACGGTGTGATGTTGGCTTTGTTCGACACCGGCTTCGATACCGCCCATCCTGGATTCGAGAACCTACGCGTCACTGCTACGTACGACTTCATTAACGAATCGCCCGATGTTACGACCCTTGACTGTCCCGAGGAGTTCGAAACCCGGCAGCAAGGCTCTCACGGCACCTCGGTCTTGGGAGTCATTGCCGGCGAAATTGTCGACACCCTTCTGGGCCTCGCACCCAATGCCGATTTCCTGCTGGCCAAGACTGAGATCAGTTGTTTCGGAACCGAGATCCGACTTGAAGAGGACAACTTCATCGCCGCCCTCGAATGGGCCGACTCTATCGGCGCCGACATTGTATCGGCGTCGTTGGGCTACTACTTCTGGCAGGATGATACCAACTACCTGCAATCGCAGCTCGACGGCAACACCGCCAAGATCACCATCGCTGCCGACATCGCGGCCTCTCGCAACATTCTCGTAGTCACCTCCGCCGGCAACGACCGGCGAAACGGTTGGGGGACGATAGCCTTTCCCGCGGACGGCGACTCGGTCCTGGCCGTGGGGGCGACGAACTTCGACTCAACCGTGGCTTCGTTCTCATCCGACGGACCAACTGCGGATGGTCGCATCAAACCGGATGTGGCGGCGTTTGGCGTGGGGTTGATTACGCTGCGCAATCAACCTTTCCGCGGAGTTCGTCGCGGTGTGAACGGTACATCTTTTTCGGCTCCGATCGTGGCCGGTGTGGCGGCGCTGGCCATGGAACGACTAGACGATTTGACGGCCGACCAGGTGTTTCATCTTCTCCGAGAAACAGCCAGTCAGCCGTCTACCCCCGACAATGACCTCGGCTACGGAATCGTAAACGCCTATGGTGCGGCAGGACTTATTGAACTGTTGGCTGTTGAACCAATCATAGTCGCTGTGGGTCAGAACGAGTCTCGGACAGTCAGCGTCCGCGGCATGTCAAGTGGTCCAATCGTGCTGCGAGCCGAGAATCTGCCTTTGGGAGTGCAGTTCCTTGACAATCTCGACGGCACCGGGGAAATCGCCGCCACCGGTTCGGTAGGCAACCCGATCGAGAGTTACTTCTCTATCATCGCCTCCGATGACGAAGTCACCGACACGCTGCAAGTCCTGCTGCAAACCGTCGGAGAGTCCGACGAGCCCATCTATTTGGGACCAAATCCGTTTAGTGATCAACTGGATATCTTCACCGACTCCACCGCGGGTCAGATTTTGGGCGTTTCAATCTACAACGTGGCCGGCGAAAAGATATGGGAAAACATCAACCATTCTTCTGTATCTGCCGATGCTATATCAAGATGGGACAGGGTGCGTTGGGACGGACGTAACCAGTCGGGAGCCTCGGTTGCCGCAGGAGTTTATCTCATTCACGTGGAGGCCGAGAACCGTAGCGCCCTGTTGAAAGTTTTGAAGTCCAACTAGATTGAACGCTACATGGTTATTCCTTCTGCCGGATGCGCAACCGGGTTTACGAGATGTGCCGTCTGCAAAATCGACTTGAAAGGGCGCTTCGTCTATATCGATGAAGAGATTGAGTCGATACTCCAGTACACCAAAGAAGAACTGTTTGGTCGCTCTATAGCCGAGTTCCTGGACGAATCGAGTCAGGAACGTATTCAAGAGCTGCTATCCCAACGAAACCACTACGAGACGTTTTTCGACAAGACCGAGATTACTATCGTGAATCGCGAGGGCTCTCTGATAAGTGCCCGGGCGATCGTTAGTCTCAACTTCATCGCCGGCAATCCGGTCAACTTCCAGTTGATCTGCGATACCACCGATTCCGAAAGCGCGAGTGACTCGCCGTCCACCGATACCGACCCAGCCGATACCCTGATTCAGAACCTTGCCGTTGTCGAAGACTTCAGCGATCTCAAGGCGCTGTGTGAGCAACTCCGGGCGTACACTCGGGCTCTGCAAGTGTCGATCTACGTCTGGGATGGTGAAACCCTGGAACCAAGGGCCGGTGCGACCGACAGCAACAACGCCGAGTTTGCTTTCCGCTCGATTCCCGAGACCAACGAACTTCACCAGGTGATTGCATCCGAAGGGGACGAGTACAATTTCACTCACGAGGTCTCGGTGCAGCGTGCGGTGGAACTCATCGGTTCGCCACCCAGTGAGTATATCCGTTGCTTCGGTGATCAGTTCAGCGAACAGTACTTGATTCGCTTCCAATGGCACGATGAACTCGCCTCGGACCTGGCGATTGAAGCTGTCCAGCGTGCACGATGCGGCGTGGAGATTGCCGCTCGTCTTTTGGCACCAACTCCGCGCGAAGAAGGAGCCGGCGAGGGGGACGCTGATCTCAATGTCAAGTTTACGGTCGGATTCCTCGACTCGATTGGTGTGGGCGCGGCGCTGATGCGCTACGACGGGCTGATCATTGGATACAACCCTTCGATGGTATCGCTTCTCGACGGCACTCCTCCCGGAGAGGATTACCACCAGTTCCTGGATACGCTGGCTACAACGACGCGCTCCAAGCGGATTGAAACCATCAAGGCAGTGATCGAAGGTGCTGATCTGGCGGAGCTGGGTATCGATGGTCGATTCTCAGTGAAAGGCTCGTCTGAGAACCCCTGCACCCTCGTTGTGGTTAGGTTCGGAGACAGTCCCGAAGACCACACCTCCTGCCTGGTGTTAATCCCTGCCAATCGCCGTCAGCCACTGAAGGCCGCCGCAAGCGCTGATTCGATCAAGAGTGGGCTCGACATCGTTCAGTCGCGACTCTCGCTGATTCAGAGCGAATCAGACAAGATCTGCCACGAGTTTCACGGTGACCTCGGTGAAGACGGCAATCGCCGCCTGGCTCAGACCGCCAAGTCCTCGCGCGAACTGTCGGGGATGATCTCCGATTTGGCACTGATGACGGCGCTCGAAGACTGCCTTTCGCGACCCTCAACCACCGACCTGACACTCCTTCTCGAGGAGATTGTCGAGGAAGCCGGACATCGCCATTCGTCTGTTCAGGTGAATCTGGAAATCGGAGAAACGCCCAAGCTTTGCTGCCGACGGGACGCTCTTCGCCAAATCATGGCGACCATCGTCGACAACAGCTTCAAGTTCTGTGGCTCCCAGGAGCTCAGCTTGAGTGTCGAGTGCGAGAAACACAACTCCCAGTACCTGATCGAAATCAGAGACGACGGTCCCGGGATCCCGACGCAATATCTGGACCATGTGTTCGACTTTGGCTTCCGCATCCCCGGGCGACAGCCGATCAGTCCTCCCGGAAACGGGCGATGCCTGGCGATAGCTCAGTGCCTCGCACGCATGTTGGGGGGGAAGATTGAAGCCGATTCCGACGGCAAGTCAGGTACTTCCTTCTTGATTTCGATTCCAGAGGAACAGGACTGTGACTGATCCCCATTCACGAGATTTCTATGTCCTCTATGTGGGTGCTGATTCTGAGCCGGCTCTGGAAATCGAGACCGAGCTTCAGAAGAGGACAACCATGTTTAGGATGTTCTCGGTGGGAACGGCGAGGGATTCGATCCAGTTTATGCGTTCGCATCGAGTCGATATTCTGATAATCGATCTGCTGCTGCCCGACATGAGCGGGTTTGAGCTGATGGAACTGTTGCGGATTGAGGGAGTCTCCGCTTTGGCTATAGCTACGGCGGCTCATGGCAACGAGCGCCTGGCAGCCGACGCCATCAAGGCCGGCGCCCGGGAATATATCCCGATGGACCACGGTTTTGTGCGCGAGACCACCTCTGTAATAGAAGAGATGGTCTGGGATCTGGCTCGTAAACCTGCTCCACGCAACGAGCCCACCAAAGCCGAATCCGATCAGGCCGAGACCATGCGAGTGGCCGCAAACACGCTTGCACACGAGATCAACAATCCCCTGATGGCGATTTACGGGCTCTCTGAGCTCATCCTGGGGCAGTCCCAAGAGACGAATCCCGACCTGGCCCGAAAGGTGCAGATTATCGCCACTTCGGCGCGCCGTATCGAGGCCATTCTGCGGCGCTTAACGGATGTCGCACAACCTGTTATGAGAGAAACCCCATCCGGCCGACTGATCGACACCACGTCCTCCCTCGACGATCCCTGGAATCGCGAATAGATCGCTTTTCATAGATAAGAGTTGACAAACAGCCGCCAGAATCTATTTTGTGCCCCTATCTTTAGAGAGGATGCCTCCTTATGCTGTCCATGACCGGATTCGGAAAAGCGGAAAAGAGCACCAAGGCCGGAAGATTCACGGTCGAGGTCTCCAGTGTCAACAATCGGTTCCTCGAAGTGTCGATCAGAATGCCTCGGCAGTTTTCCTCGATGGAACAGAATCTGCGAGATCTGGTCAAGCAGTTCGTCAGCAGGGGCAAGGTCCATATCTTCGTGGCTCACGAGGAGCCGGACGGATCGCCGGCGAAGTACCCTATTAATGTAGAGGCGGCGACTGCCTACCACGAACAACTGAAGAAGCTCGGACGCCGTTTGGGAATCGATCAGGAAGTGAGCCTGCAAGATCTGCTGCTACTACCGGAAGTCACCTCGTCTCCGCCTAAGACTCTCTCGGACGAAGAGGTCTGGGCCGGTATGGAGAAGACAGCCAGCAGCGCCATTCAGAGTCTGGTGCGGATGCGCAAGACCGAAGGCAAAGCTATGGCCGCCGATCTGACCTCACGGGTAACTCTTCTGGCCAAACTCAACCAGCAGGTCAAGCGTGAATCGGCCAGCGCGGTTCAGGAATACAGAGAAACCCTGACCAAGCGAGTTGAGGAACTGCTCGGCAAGCCGGCTCCCGACCAGGTTCGTCTGGAAGAGGAAGTTGCAATCATGGCCGAGCGGACCGATATCTCCGAGGAGTGCACTCGCCTGGCCAGTCATGTCAGTCAGTTCAAGCGCAACATTCGCCGCGCGGGACCGGTCGGCAAGCGACTGAACTTCATCCTTCAGGAGATGAATCGAGAGGCCAATACTATCGCCTCCAAATGTACCCAGCTTGAGATTAGCCGCATCGCAATTTCGGTCAAAGAAGAGATCGAGAAACTACGCGAGCAGATTCAGAACATTGAGTAAGAGAGCAGGAGCCAAACGTCCCGGCAAAGCAGGCCCCGGACAGATTGTGATTATCTCTTCTCCGTCGGGAGGGGGAAAGTCCTCGATTTGCCGCAAGCTGCTGAGTCGCACCCGCAAGAGCCAGGGTTGGTGCTTTTCGATATCCTACACGACCCGGGCCAGACGACCGGGCGAACGAAACGGTCGCGAGTATTTCTTCGTTACTCCAGACGAGTTCAAGAAAAAGGCTAAAAGTGATTTCTTCGCGGAGCATTTCAAGGTTCATCTGTATAACTATGGCACGCCACGAGAACCGCTGGAACGAGTGCGCAAGAAGGGTGGCGTGATTTTGTTGGACGTTGACGTGCAGGGTGCATTCAGATTGCAGAAAGAGTATCCCGAATCGATAATGCTTTTTATCCTGCCGCCATCGGTTCCCGAACTGCGCCGTCGACTGCGCCGCCGCGGAACCGAAACCAAAGAACAACTTGCAGTTAGGTTCGAAAACGCGCGGAAGGAAATGAGACTGTACGATCGCTTCGAATATGCCGTCGTAAACGACGATTTAGACAAAGCCGTCAAGCAGGTTCTTGCCATAATAGAGGCCCATCCTTGTAGAACAGAACGGATGGACCGGGAACAAACCAGGAAAATCACAAGTTAACTCGGTAAATTCAATAGCGGAGGAAGTATGCCCGTTAACTCAACCGAAGATCTGACCAAACAAGGTCTGAACAATTATGAAGCCGTCATTGTGGCCGCCCAACACGCTCGCCACCTGAACGCCAAGCGCTTGAGAGCACTGGAGTTGCTCGAGCAGGACCCGTCGATTGACATCGACGCTCGCAAGATTACCGCTGTCGCCCTCAGAGATGTTCTCGCCGGGAGGGTAAAGTTTTCTCGCACAGATTCGATCTAACTAGTTAGAAATCGGACAGCATCAGCGAACAAGGAAAGTAAATGGCCAAGAATCTTGTAATCGTAGAGTCTCCCACCAAAACCAAGACCCTTTCCCGCTTCCTGGGCAAAGACTACACCATTTTGGCCACTGTCGGCCACATTATAGATCTGCCCAAATCGAAACTTGGAATCGACGTCGACGACTCTTTCCGGCCCGACTACAGTGTCATTAAAGGCAAAGAGAAGGTCATTAAGGAGCTGAAGAAGGCCGCCAAGAAGGCTGACGCCATTTTCCTGGCTCCCGATCCCGATCGTGAGGGAGAGGCTATCGCCTGGCACGTAGCCAACAGCCTGGAAGGTTCCACCAAAGCTGAGCTGTTCCGAATATCGTTCAACGAGATTACCAAAACGGCCGTCAAGGCTGCTTTTGACACGCCGCGCGAGATTGATACCGATCTCGTCAACGCCCAACAAGCCCGCCGAGTGTTGGATCGCCTGGTCGGCTACAAAGTGTCACCGTTCCTCTGGAAGACGATTACACACAGCCTGTCAGCCGGACGTGTCCAGTCGGTAGCGCTGCGACTGGTATGCGAGCGCGAGCAACAGATCGCTGCTTTCGAGCCGAAAGAATACTGGCAGATCGAAGGCCTCTTCAATTCGCAGCATAACGAAGAGTTCAAGGCCAGACTGCATTCGATCGAGGGCAAGTCGGTTGTCGCTCCGCAAGACAAAGCCTCCAAGACCAAGATCACGATCAAGTCTCAAGAGGAAGTCGATGGCCACCTTGAAGCGCTCAAGGGTGCCGACTATCTCGTCCAGGAGATTCGTAAGACCGAGCGCGTCCGCAAACCGCTGCCTCCGTTCATAACTTCCACGCTGCAGCAGGAAGCGGCCCGTGCAATCGGTCTGTCTCCCAAAGCAACTATGACCGTTGCTCAGCAGCTTTACGAAGGTGTCGAGTTGGATTCGACCGGTCCCACCGGTTTGATTACCTATATGCGTACCGATTCGGTCCGCATCGCCGGTGAAGCTCTGTCGAAAGTTCGCGAGCAGATCGGTTCCGATTATGGCAAGGAATACCTCCCGAATAAACCGATTCAGTACGGCAAGAAGAAGGGTGCCCAGGATGCGCACGAGGCCATCCGACCTACTTATGTCGAATTGACTCCGCAATCGGTTAAGAAGAAACTCACGCCGCGGCAGTTCAAGCTGTACTCGCTAATCTGGAGCCGGTTCGTCGCCTCTCAAATGAAGCCGGCCGTCTACGATGTCGAGACCGTCGACATTTCCGCCGCCGAAAAGTACATATTCCGCGCCTCGGCCCAGCGTCTGAAGTTTGATGGATTCCTCAAAGTCTATCAGGAGACGAAGGAGGCCGGCGACAACGGTAACGGCAACGGCAACGGCAACGGAGTTGATGCTCTTCCCGAACTGAGCGAGAACGAAAAGGTCGACCTCAAGGAACTGCTGCCCAAGCAATCCTTCACCAAACCGCCGGCCAGGTTCTCCGAAGCCATGCTGGTCAAACAGCTCGAGGCGGACGGTATCGGTCGTCCTTCCACATACGCCACGATTATTTCCACGCTTAAGGACCGCAAGTACGTCGAGACCAAGGAACGAAGACTGTTCCCGACCGATCTCGGTCAGGCGGTCAATAAGATCCTGGTCGAAAGCTTCCCGGACCTGTTCAACGTGAAGTTCACGGCCACCATGGAACAGGAACTCGATCAGGTTGAAGAGGGCAAAGAAGACTGGGTCAAGATCATGACCGACTTCTATGGTCCTTTCCGCAAAACTCTCGACGACCTCAAAGGCCGCGAGTCCGAGATCAAGGAGTCGATGGTCGAGACCACGGATGAGAAGTGCGAAAAGTGCGGTTCTCCGATGGTCATCAAGTGGGGTCGCAACGGACGCTTCCTGGCCTGCTCATCTTATCCGGACTGTCGCTCAACGCGACCGCTTCCCGAAGAAGAAGCCAAGCAGAAGACCGACGAGAAGTGTGAAAAGTGTGGCAGTGCCATGGTGATCAAGACCGGCCGGTTCGGTCGTTTTCTTGCCTGCAGTGGTTACCCCGACTGCAAGAACACCAAGGCTATCACTATCGGCGTTGCCTGCCCGCGTGACGGCTGCAACGGCCAGTTGGTGGAGAAGCAAACCCGGACCAAGAAGCTGTTCTATGGCTGCTCGAAATACCCCAAGTGCGATTTCGCAACATGGGATGAACCGGTTGCCAAAGAGTGCCCGGCCTGCAAGCATCCTTTTATGGTGCGGAAAGTCTACAAGCGCAAAGGCGAGTTCCTGCGCTGCCCGGAGTGCAAACATGAGGTAACTCCGGAGCCCAAGGAATCGGAACCGGCCGAGACTTCAGCCTAGGATTACACCTGAACCATTCAGTCTAGTCATTGCGAGGCCACTGAAAGTGGCCGCTGCAATCTCCAAGTGGAATGTTGATCGTAAGTATAGATTGCCGCGCTCCCTTCGGTCGCTCGCAAAGACTCGGATGAGCGTATGATATCTCCTGCCTTTGGAAATCCTGTTTGACCCGTGGACTCAATTCGGGTATGTTTTCCCCATGCTTTCAGGTAAACTGGATTCGTTTCTTAAGAGTCTCAAGGAAGAGAGACAGTGTTCGGACAAGACGATTGACGCCTATCGTCGCGATCTGAGTCGCTGGATCGAGTTCCTCGAGGAACAGCACCAGTCGATGCCTTCGACGCGCAAGAACGATCCCCTCTTTCTCCGCATGTATCTCAGAGAACGGTCCGAATCGGGTGTGTCTAATCGCTCGCTGGCGAGGTTTCTCTCGTCGCTATCGACTTTCCAGGCATGGCTTGGGAAGCGGCCCAAAGTTGCCGAGTACATTTTTGCTATCCCTCGTTTGAAATACCGTCCGGGACTGCCCGGTTTTGTCTCCCAGACCGATTCCGGCCGGCTTCTGGAGCCGGAAGGCCCGGTCGAAGATAGCCGTACCTACGGTTTCCGCCGCGACTACATGATCGTCGCCCTCCTGTATGCTACGGGTATGCGACGGGCCGAACTGGCCGGCTTGACCCTCGCCGATATCGACCAGCGCCAGGGACTCATAACGGTGACCGGCAAAGGCAACAAGGTACGTATCGTCCCGGTAGGGGAGACCACCCTGGAAGATCTACGAGAGTACTTGAAACATCGGCGCCAGTTCGCCGAGACCAAAGAGGCCGGAACGCCCGCGCTCTTTCTAAATCGCACCGGCGGTCAGTTGTCCGAAAGATCGGTCAATCGAGTAGTCAAGAAGTTCGGAGCCAAGCGGGGGATCTCGATTACACCCCACGCCCTGCGTCATTCGTTCGCGACGCATCTCCTGGAAAACGGGGCCGACTTGCGATTGATCAAGGAAATCCTGGGACATTCGTCAATGTCCACCACCCAGAAATACACTCACGTTACGGCCCAAACCATGAAAGAAGTTTACCGCCAGGCCCATCCCCGGTCCGGATCGGACAGTTAAGAGGAACCCAATGAAAACTCGAAGTACGACAATTATCGGGATAATCCACAACGGCCAGGCGGCCATGGCCGGTGACGGCCAGGTGACTTTCGACGAGACGGTAATGAAGGAGAGCGCCACCAAGATCCGCACGATTCAGGACGGCGCCGTGCTGGCCGGCTTTGCCGGAGCGGCTGCCGACGCCCTGGCGTTGTTCGAGCTGCTTGAGAAGCGTGTCGAGGAGTACCCCGGTAATCTTCAGCGGGCAGCGGTTGAACTGGCCAAGGAGTGGCGCACCGATAAGATTCTGCAGAAACTGGAAGCGATAATCGCCGTCACCGACAGCAAGAACATCTTCCTGCTAAGCGGGAACGGCGATGTGATCGAGCCCGATGATGGCATCGTCGCAATCGGCTCCGGGGGGCCGTACGCCTTGGCGGCAGCAAGAGCTTTGATTCGGGCAAATCCCAAGATGAGCGCCTCCAAGGTCGCCACTACGGCTATGGAGATCGCCGGCGATATCTGCATTTACACCAACAAGAACATCAGTGTCGAGACCATAAAATGAAGAACCACAATTCTCCCACTCCCAAGGAGATCGTAGAGCACCTGGATCACCACATTATCGGCCAGGACCAGGCCAAGAAGTCGGTGGCGATCGCCCTTCGCAATCGCTGGCGGCGACAGAATGTCGAAGGAGACCTGCGCTCGGAAATCCTCCCCAATAACATCATCATGATCGGCCCCACCGGTGTAGGTAAAACCGAAATCGCCCGCCGTCTTTCCGAAATGGCCCGAGCTCCGTTCGTGAAAGTTGAGGCTTCGAAGTTCACCGAAGTCGGTTATGTCGGCCGCGATGTCGAGTCGATGGTCCGTGATCTGGTCGATATCGGTGTCAACATGGTGAAGGTCGAGAAATCCACCCGTCTGACCAAGAAGGCCAAGGAGTCGACTACCGAACGGCTGCTGGATCTGCTGCTAATGCCGAAGCGGAGTTCAGTCGGCAAGCCTCCCGATGAGAGCGAACAGGCGTCCCTCACGCGTACCCGCGAAAAGTTCAAGAAGATGTTGTTGGACGGGAAACTTGACGAGCGAGACGTTGAACTAGATGCTCCCCAGCGGCAGTTTCCGACGGTCGAGATCTTCTCGCCGCAGGGCATGGAAGAGCTCGGAGTGAACTTCCAGGAGATGTTCTCCGGGCTGATGCCTCCGAAGAAGAAACGTCGCAAGATGTCCGTCAAAGAAGCCCGACGTTTTCTTATGAGTGAAGAACTAGACAAGCTGATAAATATGGACGACGTGATTACCGAGGCGATGGAGCGCGTCCAGGAAACCGGGATCGTGTTTATCGACGAGATAGACAAGGTGGTAAGCGATGACGGCAAGGCCGGGCCGGACGTCAGCCGCGAGGGTGTTCAGCGCGACATTTTGCCCATCGTCGAAGGATGCGGAGTAACTACCAAGTATGGTCTGATCCGCACTGACCACATTCTTTTCATCGCCGCCGGTGCTTTTCATGGCACCAAACCGGCTGACCTTATTCCTGAGCTTCAGGGTCGCTTCCCCATCCGTGTGGAACTGGATTCACTTACCGCCGATGATTTCGAACGCATCCTCACAGAGCCAAAAGCGGCTCTGGTCAAACAATACCGGGCGATGCTCAAAACCGAAGGGGTCGAACTTTCGTTTGCCAAAGCCGCCATTCGCAGGATTGCCGAGTATGCGGAGAGGGCCAACACTGAAATGGAGAATATCGGAGCTCGTCGGCTTCATACAGTCTTGACGACACTGCTGGAGGAGATCCTCTACGAGCCGCCGACTAGCAAGAAGAAATTGACCATTACGGCCAAGATGGTTGACTCGACGTTGGAATCGATTGTAGAGAATGAAGACTTGAGTCGCTACATACTGTAGCTTAGAGTTCGTAGACGCGAATATCGCCGATGAAGCTGTTCACGGCGATGTATAGCTTTGAATCAGCCTGGCCATAGTTATCGCTCTGGCCTTCGACGTTGTTGCCAAATCCTGACGCGTGTCGACCGGCCAGGTCAATATCCCCGATAGTATTCGAGCAATGCACCTGGTAGGCCATGTCCCGGGGGACGAAAACCCGAATATCCCCGACAAATCCGGAAACCACCAATCGATTGAGTCCCTGCGACAGGACACCACCTGTCAGTTTCGCTTCCAGGTCACCGACGCCCATTGAGATCTCAACATTAGTCAGATTGACGCCGTCGAAGTTAACGAACATGTCTCCCAAAGACTTTGAGTAGCGGATCTTGTTACCGCCCGTATCGTTAGTAAACTCTGGTTGCTGAGACAAGCGAGGCCCCTGGCTGTCGGCAGACTCGGACTTGGGTGCATCATCGGTTGCTGAGTCCGCATCCGCAAACGAGCTGGATGCCGAGGCGGAGGCTTCCGCACCAGAAGGCGGCGGGGGAGGTGGCGGCGCCGTCGACGTGGAGAAGCTGGCGCTGTGTGTTGAACCGGAGAAACTGGCTTTGTGAGTTGATCCGTCGTCGCCCACGACCGAAACATGAATGTCTCCACGAGGGCGCTTCTTGCGAAGAATCAGCCAGAGCCCGAGAATAATGAGTGCCGTGGGGAAGATCACTCTGAGGAAATCCTCAAAGTCGAACCAGATAATATCCAATTGATCGAGAATGAGCACTAATCCTACGGCGATTAGGATCAATCCAAATATCAGGCTCTTGCGGCTAATCAATACAGAACTCCTTAAACAACAAAACCTTGGGCGATATAAGCGAACCCAAGGCCGGCCCCTCGGCACACTTATACACGCTCTAATACGGAATTTGTTGCCGCAAAGTTACATAGACAAGACAAAAAAACGCCCGCCGGGAAGGCGGGCGTTCGATTTCTATAGAACGAGGGATCAGAAATTGACCACACCCATGAGGTAACCATAGGTGCCATTCTCAGGATTAGCAACCTCTGCCCAGGCGTCTTCTACCATGAAGATGGAGGCTCCGCCCTGGATCTTTATCCCTTCTACCACGGTGGTAACCACGGTGAGATCGAACTCCATACCTACATCGCTTACCATGGTGGTGTCAGATTCGGTCATGTAGGTGTAGTCCTCGGCCGTCTGGAAATAGTGTCCGTGCAGTTTGATTGTCCAGTCGTCGTTCGGCTTCACCGCGACCTTACCGTACAAGTCTATCAAGCCCGATTCATGGGAAGCAATGAAGTAATCCATGAAGCCGCGGAACTTGTGACCGGTATAGTACAGGTTGTTGTAACCCTGATAGGTGTCGGCGTCGGTCGGATCGTCACCCGAGGCGAAATCAACTCCCAGGGCGACCCGCTTCAGCGGCGAGTCGGTGAAGTTATAGCCGGCTTCGGCCTGGAACATGAACGCAGCGATATCGATCTTGTCCATGTTGTCCCGC
>Ga0180430_10000280_pt1 | contig 57642 bp, 44 predicted proteins | sample SS_ome_9_FD_132999 | JGI IMG/M metagenome (GOLD analysis project Ga0180430, IMG submission 132999) | Hypersaline lake sediment archaeal communities from the Salton Sea, California, USA - SS_1_S_2 metaG | ecosystem: Environmental > Aquatic > Non-marine Saline and Alkaline > Hypersaline >...
ATCCTGTAGCTGACGATAGGCACGGGCAACAGTGTTCACGTTGACCGCCGTTTGCGTCGCCAGGTCGCGTACGGAGGGCACTCGTTCCCCCGGAAGCAAAGAACCGTTGGCGATGGCGAATTTCACCTGTCGGTCAATCTGTTCGAAGATCGGAATCCCGTTGTTTGCGTCGATGTGACATATCATGGCGGCTCCGGTGTAATAGTGCGCTACTACAGTAGTGGTGATAGCTCGAGACATCAAGCCGTGTGAGCCTGGAATTCTTTGGAAATTGCCAAGTCATTGCAGCCTGTACTCCTGCTGCCGGCCGGACATAATTCGAAGCCGGAAGCAGTACGCACAGTTCTTTCAGGTGGAGATCGCAGGAAGTGGCAGCATCGGCTCAGCAGGAAATCGAAGATCTCCGCCGGCAACTCGAACGACACAACCGGCTGTACTATGTCGAGGCCGCACCTGAGATTCCCGACCGTGACTTTGACAAGCTGCTCAAACGACTTCAGCAACTCGAAGCAGACCATCCGGAATTCGACTCCGAAGACAGCCCGACTCGAAAAGTCGGTGGGCAGCCCATCGACGGCTTTCAGTCGGTCGACCACGTCATCCCTATGCTGTCGATCGAGAATCTGTTCGATGAACAGGAAGTTGTCGACTGGGACGAGTCACTCCGCGAGTCGCTCGAAACAGACACTCCCGAGTACACAATTGAATACAAGATCGATGGAGTGGCCATGTCGCTCATCTACGAGAACGGACGTCTCGTACGTGGAGTGACGCGCGGCAATGGCATGACGGGGGACGACATCACGTCCAATGCTCGCATCGTCGGCGGAGTTCCTTTGCGTCTTGATCTCACTGAGCCGCCGAATATTCTGGAAGTGCGTGGCGAGGTTGTGATTCACAACGACGACTTCGCAGCATACCAGGCGGCTCAGGTGGAACGTGGTGAAGAACCGTTTCGCAATCCTCGCAACGCCGCAGCCGGGGCGCTCAAGTTGCTTGACCCATCCATTGCCCGCCAACGCAGCCTGCGCTTTGTGGCCCACGGCATTGGACACTGTGACGGCATCCAGTGGGATACTTACATCGACTTCCTGAATGACATCAGACGGATGGGCATTCCGGTCACGCCCAACGTTACAACTGCGGTTGGGATTGATCAGCTGCAGGCAGGAATCGGCACGATGATCGAAGGCGTCCCTGAACTTTTGTTCGAAGTCGATGGGATCGTCGTGAAACTCAATCGGTTGATCGAACGATCGGAGTTGGGAGCGACGTCGAAGTTTCCTCGCTGGGTGAAAGCATACAAATGGGAACGCTACGAAGCAGAAACCACTGTCAACAACATTTCGATACAGGTTGGCAAGACAGGGACGCTGACACCGGTCGCCGAACTGGGACCGGTTGAGATCGATGGCACAATTGTGTCACGAGCGAGTTTACACAACCGCGACGAACTGGACCGTCTGGGAATCATGATCGGAGATCGTGTGATCGTCGAAAAGGCGGGAAAGATTATTCCTCATGTGTTGCGAGTCAACACGGCAGTACGTTCGGGTGGCGAAACAACGTTCTCATTTCCATCAAAGTGCCCGGAATGTCAGACGCAAACGACTCAGGAAGAAGGCGGCGTCTACATCCGGTGTCCGAATCCTCAATGTCCCGCTCAGCTGCGTGAAACGCTCGTGTTTTTTGCATCCCGTGCTGCAATGGACATCGACGGTCTGGGAGAGAAGCTCATTGAACAACTGCTCGAGGAGAGGCTGATCGATGGAATTCCCTCTCTGTATCGTCTTCATCAACGGCGTGGCGAACTTCTGACGCTGGAGCGAATGGGTGCGAAGTCCATCGACCGATTGATTGGCGGAATCGATAAGTCACGTAATCAACCACTTTGGCGGTTGCTGACGGGGCTGAATATTCGGCACGTGGGGCAAAGCAACGCTCAGGTTCTGGAAGGCGCATTTGGGACGATGGCGGTGATCGCCCAGCAGTCGGTTGGATCACTGGCGGCAGTGGAGGATATCGGCCCGATCATTGCGGAATCGGTGTCGTCTTTTTTTCAGTCAGAGTACGGCCAAAGCATTGTGTCGGAGCTGGAGGCTCTGGAACTCAACATGGGAACGCCGTTGCCGAATGTAGAGGAGACAAACTCAACAGCGGGCGTCCTGACAGGCAAGACCGTCGTCGTGACGGGCACGCTGTCTCAAATGAGCCGTGAAGAAGCGAAGCAGCTGGTTCGCGACCACGGTGGCAAAGCAGCGGGCAGCGTGTCAAAAAAGACCGACTTCGTGGTGGCGGGTGAGAAAGCTGGCAGCAAGCTCATGAAAGCCCAGGATCTGGGAATCGAGGTTATATCAGAGGAGCAATTCGTTGAACGTCTTGGTAGAACAAAGTGAGTGTTCTCGTCCCGTTCGTCCTGTTGAATTTCGCCGAAAAGTCCTGTCCGGGTGAAGCTGTGTCCAATGCTACTTTGCTGGTTGTTCACGGACCGAATCGTGGTACTAGATACCCCGTCGATTCCACCGGTAACGAACTGATCGTTGGTCGGGGTGCTGGCTGCAACGTTCGGTTGGACGACTCCGAGGTGTCTCGACGGCACCTGCGAATACAGCGAAATGATGACCGGTTCGACGTCAAGGACCTGAACAGCGCCAACGGCACTCGTGTGAACGGACGATTCGTCGAGGCGACAACGCTGAATCACGGTGATTCTATCCGCATCGGAGCTACTCTGCTGAGTTTTCAAATGCTCGACCTGACGGTAGCGGCCACAGAATCCGCTGGACAGGTGCAGCTGGTGGATGACACGGCCGCAGAACAGCAATCAGCAATTGTCCAGAGTGTGCCGGCTGAGCCAATGTCGGCGCTCACCGTTCATCATGCGGAAGTCCATGACGCTCGACTGCTGCATCGCATCGCCGAGGAGCTGGTACGGCCGACGCATACTCAGGAAACGCTGCTCAGCGAAATCCTTCAACTGGTGTTGTCTGCTGTCGGAGCGGATCGCGGCTGCTTTCTGCTTCGAGATTCTACCGGCCGGCTCAATCCGGTCGCATTTCGTCGTCGGCTCGAAGGCAGTGGCGCGAGCAGCCAGGAGTCGTTTTCAAGGTCGATCTCCAATTACGTCCTGGAGAAGGGGCAGGCGGTACGGACGTCCGACGCCGCCAAAGACAGTCGATTTGGCGGTGAGAGCATTGCTTCCAGCGGCGTAAGAGAAGTGATCTGTGCTCCGATGCGGGGCCACGAAGAACTGCTCGGTGTTCTGTATGTCGATACCATGTCCAGTGCAGTGATTCCTGGATTCGCGACGTCCAGCAGGCTGACGGACGATCATCTGTCATCCGTCCTGGCGGTGGCCCGGCAGGCTGCACTGGCAGTGGAAGCTCGTCAGTTCCAGGAAGCATTCCTGAAAGCAGAACGCTTTGCTGCGATGGGCCAAACGGTCGCAGTGATCAGTCATCACATCAAAAACATACTGCAGGGAATGAAAGGCGGAGGCTTTCTGATCGCGAAAGGGCTGGAGGACGGCAAGCCGGACATGGCAATGGATGGCTGGTCGGTTGTGGAACGCAATCAGGCCCGTATCTACGAACTCGTCACCGACATGCTTTCATTCAGTCGAGACCGGATTCCTCAGCTGGAACCGGCGAATCTCAATGAAGTCTGCAAGGAAGTCGCCGATCTGGTGACTCACCGAGCTGCGGAATCTTCTGTGGCATTCACCTGGCAACCACAGAACAACTTGCCAATTGCAGCATTCGATATTGAGAGCATTCATCGAGCGGTTCTCAACATTGCCAGCAACGCCATTGATGCAGTGCATCAGATTGAAGGTGGGGCAGTTGTCCTGCAGACGGGCTACGATCGCGACAAGGACATGATGATCGTCGCAATCAGCGACAACGGCCCCGGCATTCCGGATGACCAGCGCGACATTGTGTTCAATCTGTTTGAGTCTTCCAAAGGCTCCAGAGGGACAGGAATCGGACTTCCTGTCAGTCGCAAGATCATTCGTGAGCACGGAGGTAGAATTCATATCGACACCGAACCAGGCACAGGAACGCGTTTCGTGTTGAGCTGGCCTCGCGGCAATCCGGAAGCACTGGTGCCCTCGACTGCGGCGGAGTAATCCTACTTACACACTTTCTTCAGGACCCAGGCAGGACTGTTATGCGAATCGTTGTACTGGATGGATTTACACTGAACCCCGGCGATCTGAGTTGGGATGAACTCGAAGCACTCGGCGATACAACTATTCATGATCGGTCTGCTCCCGCTGAAGTACTTGAGCGGGCGTCAGGGGCCGACGCTGTGCTCGTAAACAAGGTTGTCCTGTCATCCGAGACGATTGCTACATTAGCGGATTTGAAATACGTGGGAGTGCTGGCGACCGGCTTCAACTGTGTGGATACTGTTGCGGCTTCGGCGAAAGGCATCCCTGTGTGCAATGTTCCCACCTACGGAACTCGCTCCGTCGCTCAAATGACGTTTGCGCATGTCCTGGAACTCACACAACACGTCGGCCATCATGACCAGACGGTGCGCCGCGAGGGCCGGTGGGCGGCCAGCGATGATTTTTGCTACTGGGACCATCCGCTGATGGAACTGGATGGCCGGACGATGGGCATCGTGGGACTGGGACGAATCGGTCTGGCAACGGCTGAGCTTGCCCTGGCATTTGGAATGAACGTCGTTGCCTACAGCCCGTCTGATAAACAACCGCCCGCCGGCATTCGCATGGTTTCACTGGCCGAGTTGTTCGAACAGAGCGATGTTGTCAGTCTGCATTGTCCGCTGACACCGGACACCGAGAACCTTGTCAACGCCGAACGGCTGGCGTCAATGAAATCGTCTGCGTATCTCGTCAACACGTCACGCGGCCCGCTGATTGACTCAGAAGCACTGGCAGTTGCCCTGAACAGTGGGCAAATTGCCGGGGCGGGACTGGACGTGCTGGAAGCGGAACCGCCACCGCGCGAACATCCACTGTATTCTGCAAAGAACTGTCACATCACGCCACACATTGCATGGGCCACTCAGGCCGCACGTGCGCGACTGCTCAACACCGCTGTCGAGAATCTTGCTGCGTTTCAGAATGGCAAACCACAGAATGTGGTTAATCCATGAAGATTCGTTCGTAGTTCGCGAAGATGACATCCAGCAAATCGCGAGCCGGTTCGGTTGCTCGGTAGCGTACGAAGTCTTCGCCGGTTTCCACTTCTTCCTGGACCAGGCGAATGTTGTCTTCCTCGCTGTACATCCAAGCCTCTTCCTGGAGATGTCCGAAGACTTTGTGGAGCGTTTCTTCGTCAGATGGTATGAAGACTTCTCCGTCCAGGAACAACTGGTAAGAGTATTCTTCCAGTTTTGACCAGGTGATGTCTTCTGATGATCCCTTGTAATAGGGCTGCAGAACAGAAACCGGATCCGGTTTCACATTCGGGTTGTGGAGCATATCAATCGCGTTCCACGGGCAGATCGTCATCTGGTAGTAGTCGCTGCTGTCGTTCGGTGAGCGATAACACATCTGGCAGCCGATGCAGCGACTTGTGTCGATCTGGTGATAGCTTTCCGACGGAACGGGACTGACGACTTCATAGATGCAATCAACAGGACAAACCGACGCGCACGAATTGCAGGACGTGCAACTGTCCTTATTGATTACGTTCAAATAACGAGTTTCCTTCTTACGATCCGCTTTGCGGGTCTTGAAGTACTCGGTCATCGAAATCGTCATCGATCCACCTGTTCTGTCAGAAAGTAAATGGCCAGACTGCAGGTTTTCCTGCCCATCTGCCATTCGCCATAACGTCAACACATATATCAGGTCGCCGGAATTTCATCGGCATTCGACGGACTCTCGGTCAAGGATAGCCCGAAAACCCCGAACGAGCCACTGCGGCTTATGTCGTCAAACTACCTTTTTCTTCAATCTACTGCCCAAAGTGATCTGATTCCTGTCGGTGGGAAGCTACTGGTCTTCAGCAGATGTCAGGACAACATTCTCCGGAAGAAGAACACAACTCAGGTCACCAGTGACACCGCCGGTCGTATCAGTGGCGATGATCTGGTTTCCAAAGTGGACATCAGTGATCGGCACGTGCCCCTGAACCACTGTCACCGGGCAGCCTTGAGGTACCGGACCCCGAATGAATGATTTGCTGAACAGCCAGGGCGGTTGGGCCAGCGAGTAATCCGGGTTCCGGAGGATCTGGACCTGCATGTCAAATGGCAGCACTGGATCGAGCCCCGCGTGTACGAACAGGTACTGTGGATGTTCCACTCGCCAGGGCAAGGCCCTCAGGTAATCCGCATGTTTAATCGGCAGGGCCTCTCGCAGCTGACCAAATTCACCGAACGCAGCACCGTATGATTCGAATGTTGTTTCCACGGAATATGCGTTCAGCCAGCTTTGTTTCCAGTCGAGATAGTCCGGCGCCTTGACCAGGTCCAGTGACGCCGACATAGCCAGCTCATGATTACCACAGACCCATGTGACCTTATCGTGCTGACTTGCCAGGTCGCAGTACAGGTCGAGAGTCCCTCTGGTATCGGGCCCCCGATCGACCAGATCACCAATGAAGACAATCCAGCGGTTCTGAATGTTGGGCGTCCGTTCCAGTTGATGAATAATTCGACGGAGTTTCTGTGTCTGTCCGTGAACATCACCGATCACAGCGACGGGCCCATCAATCCTTGTTGGCACCAGTTTTTTAGGCATGGAGTTGGTTCCTGTTGTTGCAACAGCCGTCAGCTAAGTCTTTCCTGCCGGACGTATACTCAGCGAGCGAAGAAGCTGACCACGGAATGCAAACCACATCTGGCATCACAACGCATGTGATTCACCGGATTGCAGCACAACCGGTCGAGCGCTGGTTTCTGATTCCACACTGCAGGCCCATGCTGAAGTATCCTGTTCAATGAGTGGCCAGGTGTTGTAATGTGCCGGAATGACGACTGATGGTTTCAGGAACCGAGTCGCTTTGATGGAATCCTCGGGCCCCATCGTGAAGTTGTCACCGATCGGCAGAATGGCAACATCAATGCCTTCTTCACCAATCAGCTGCATGTCGGAAAACAGTGCTGTGTCGCCCGCGTGGTAGATCGTACCGTCCGTTGTCGTCAAGAGAATTCCGGCCGGATTTCCTCCGTTGCTGCCATCGGGCAAGGCGGAACCGTGATGGGCAATCGTGAGCTTCACGGATCCAAATTCGAACGCATGCTTTCCACCGATGTGCATTGGATGGACGTTCTCGACGCCGCGCTGTTGAAACCATGTCACGATTTCAAAATTGGCAACCACCAGTGCGCTGGTCCGTTTTGCGATGGCTTCGACGTCGGCCACATGATCCTCGTGACCGTGAGTCACCAGAATAGCATCGGCCGCAATCTCATCCGCGGAGACCTTTGCGCTCGGATTGGCCGACAGAAACGGGTCAAACAGAATCGACTTGCCGTTCGTGATAACCTGAAAGCACGCATGGCCGTGAAAAATCAGTTCTGTACTCACGCTGAGACTTCCTGTTAGCTGGATGCAACACGACGGCGAAGAATCGCATTCATGTTCTGCTTATATGCTTCAACTCCGGGTTGACCATATGGATTCACACCAATCAACCGGCCTTCCACCACTGTGGCCAGCATGAGGTGCTGAAATAACTGGCCCAATGAATATTCGTCAATCGTCTGCAACCTCAGATCGGCTGTTGGACGTTTATCATCGGCGTACGCCTGATTCGTACCGCCGATGGCTGCCGCCAGCACATCTGGAATCTCCAGACCGGAAAACTGATTCAGCTGGTCGAAGTCGTCGTCGCGCATCGGAATCTTCAGTACTTCCTGCTGAGGCGTTCCAGGCAGAAGATTGGTGATGAGTTTGTCACGACGACCTTCCTGATGCTGTTGACCTCGGCTGTGAAGGTCGCGCGTGTTCACTCCCGTCAAAGGCGTTGCGCCCAACTGCTGCTTGCCAAGACTCTCTGACAACAACTGGTCATACCAAAGCCCAACCGCTTCCAGACGACATCCCCACGTGGACAGCACACGAGTCGTGATCTGATTTCCTGTTTCCAGCAGATGTCCGATGGCCGTGTAATCCAGGACGGAGTTGCTGCCGTATTCAGCTGTACGGAAATGCTCTGTCATGTCCGCCGCGCCCTGGAGGAGACGGCGAATGTTGATTCCTGCGACAGCAGCCGGAAGCAGACCAACGGCGGTCAGTACGGAAAAACGTCCCCCAATTCCATCGGGGATGGAAAACACATCGTGGAAACCCGCGTCGTTTGACAAGTCCCTCAGTCGCCCGGCATCGCCGGTAACAGGGACGATCAGCTCCTGCACACAATCCGGGAACTGTTGTTCCACGAACTCTCTGAACGTACGAAATGCGACTGCAGTTTCCAGAGTTCCACCCGACTTGCTGATAACAATCACCGCTGTACGTCCTTCCGGGGTTCCGGAATCGTGGTGTACGGCTCTTCGTTTTAACAGTGCCAGCAACGCAGACTGATGATCTGTGTCGAGATTCCAGCCTTCAAAGTAAATGCGGGGAACGCCTTTGCGATCTTTGCGGTCAAGTTCATTGTGACACGGATCGCACAGAGCTTCGAACATTGCTCTCATGCCCATGTACGAACCACCAATCCCCAGTACCACGACGGAGTCCACGGAGTCGCGCAGGCGTGCTGCGCACTGTTCAATCCGGGCAATCTGACTGTCGGCGCCGTTCTGCTTCATGTCATTGAGCAGTCCGTCGGGCCATTCGATGAAACCGGCGTCCAGCGGCTGCTTGTCGTTCGGGATATCTCCCTGTTCGCGGTACAGCTTTACGTCGGCGAGCACCTGCTGGCGAGCGTCGCGCAGCAGGCTGGCCGAGTCAGCAAACGGACAGTCGGGAACCGCGGCGAGGGCGGCGGAAGGATCATAGTGAAGCAGTTGAGTCATAAGATCTGTTCAGTCGAAGAGAGTACAAAAGTGTCAAACGGCGTCGATTGTAATTGACCGATGTCATCTCTCATAAACAGCTGGGGAGTCTCACCTGACGCTAATGGTCGTCAGCTTCTGTCTCGTAACAGCTGGATGAGTGTCCTTACCATTGCTCCTGTTCCACCCGAATCACGCCATCCGGTAGCGGAATCCGCCCACGATGGTCCGGCAATATCGAGATGAATCCACGGCGTGTCGTCCACGAATTTTCTCAGGAAACACGCTGCAGTGATAGCTCCACCCCAGCGAGGCCCCACGTTTCGGCAGTCGGCTACTTCACTCTTCAGGAACACATCAAAATGATCATGCATTGGCATAGGCCAGGTCAGCTCGCCGGTCTGGTCAGATGCGTCCTTTAGTTGTTGTGCCAAGTCGTCGCAACCAGCAAACACTCCGGTGATGTCTTCGCCAAGCGCAACGACGCAGGCACCTGTCAGCGTCGCCAGATCGATTAGCTCTGTAGCTCCATGGTCTGCAGCGTATGCCAGAGCATCGGCCAGAACCAGGCGGCCTTCCGCATCGGTATTCTGTACTTCTATCGTGAGTCCCCGGCGAGACGAAATGACATCGCCCGGTCGAAAACACCGCCCACTAATCATGTTCTCCACCAGTCCCAGCCAGGCTGTGACGTTCACCTGAAGTTTCAAAGCTGCAGCGGCTCCCACCGTGGCCATCGCCGTGGCGGCTCCTGCCATGTCAGACTTCATGGGAATCATCGAATCCGATGGCTTGATTGACAGCCCTCCACTGTCGAATGTGACGCCCTTGCCGACGAGTCCCAGTACATCCGAACTTTCAGGTTGCCCCTTCCACGCGAGTTCTACAAGCGCCGGAGGCAGATCGCTGCCTTTGGCAACCGCCAGCAGGGCATCCATCTTTTCGGCCGACAGTTCCTCTTGTCGCAGCACGTTTACTTCCAGCCCATGCGATTCTGCAAGAGCCATTGCTTCTTCAACAAATCGTTCCGGCGTCAGATCACCAGCGGAACGATTGACGAGATTTCGAACCGTCGCAACGGCCTCACCAAGTGCCCTGCCAGCTGCTGTTCGTTGAGCAGCGTCATCAGGAACTGATGGCAGTACGATCTGAAACCGGCTGAATGCGTAGCGACTCGGATGTCGCTTGTGAACTCCCGCATCAACGGCTGCCAGCGAACAACAATCTGCTGCCAGTTCGATCAATTCCGAAGACGCAACAGCGTCCTGCAATGATGAATCAAAGGCGACGGCGACACGCTGATCGGCGGACGTACTGATACTGCGAACTGCAGTCATCAGACTGCGACGCAGCTGTTCCGGAGTGAGCTTCGTCAGGTCTCCCACACCAGTCAGCATGACGTTCACGGCTGCAACTTTCTCCGTCTGCAGCAACGAAACGGTATCGCCGTGCTTCCCGGTGAAGTCTTTGCGCTGCCAGATTCGCTCCAGTTTTCCGTCCAGAGATTCGTCAAGTTCCTTCAGAAGTGACGGCGGCTGTTCTGCCGACGGAATCAGAAGGATGAGCCAATCGACCTTCTGTGTCGCCGCCGGATCCTGATTCACTTCAATCATCATTCTGCGCTGCCCGGTGCAGGAGACGGACCTTGCTGAGTGGCGGTATCGGTGCCATCACGTTTACCGCCGCTTCGACGCCCACGTCGCCTTCGTCGTCGACGTTTACGTCCCGTGCCAGTGGATTCTTCTTCTGTAGCACCGTCACCTGCAACAGCGGGTGACCGTGCTGTTTGCGTTTCCGGAGCAGGGAGCCCGTGCGCGTCTGTCACGCTGCCTTCGGCAGAATGATCGGACCGAACACGGTTTCTACGTCGTCGCCTCCGGCGTGGCTTCTTCCTCGGAGTGGCGTCAGCTTCGGTCTCAGGATTTGAATCAATCTGTGACTGATCGCGATTGGAGATATCCGCTGGCGTGTCTGCCAAAATGCCTTCGCCGAAATCATCGTCTGACTCCAACTCGACGGCTGCAGATAATTCGTCGACCGTATCACGAAGAGGTCTTCCTGTCCGCTTCCGACGACCAGAAGACTCCTGCGGGTTAGGTGCAAGTTCTGCAAGGTCCGGAAGCGGCAGATCGGAACCATCATCATCATCAACCAGAAACTCCGGTTCCATGTACGTTACGAACGGCGAAACGTCGATCGCCACACTCGGTTCCGCATCGCGAAAACGCATGCGTGAACCCTCGCTACAATCGCAGTTGCGGGCCGTCTCTGCCCCGCCTGTGCGAACGACTCGCCCACAGGTAAGGCACTCCCATATCCGGAAGACCTTGAGATGATGATGAAGTGACGGCCCTTTAATCGGATGACTCCACTGAACTGCTGGCAAACCGTATGTTTAGAGTGGGATGACATTTGACTGTCAGCCCCGAAGGTTATCGTTCTGCAGGGACGTCAGCAACGGACGCCACGAACTCGTTCAGTTCATTGAGAACGATTTCCCGCGATTTCAGCAGGATATCGTTGTGACCTGTGCCAGCCATTGTGACCCAGCGTCTTGGTACACCGCAGCTGGATTCAGGCGGCGCTTCGGCAAACAGCCGTCGGCCAAACTTTGGTTTGACGACGCGGTCACGATCACCATGAAAATGAAGCAACGGCGCCGACACATGTCGCATGCGTTCTGACGACGGATAGTGATCCTGCAACACTGCCCGCACGGGAAACCACGGGTAGTAGGATCTGGCAACTTCCAGCATGGAAGAGAACGTCGCCACTGTGACCAGCCCGGCAGGTGGCTGGCCTGTTTGAGACTGCAGCGACGTGACATGAACGGCAGCCGCTCCGCCGAGAGATATTCCCATCACGACGATATCGCGGTGCCGGTATCCCAGTTCTGTACTTGCCAGCTTCCAGGCCGCAACAGCGTCTGATTCCACGGCCGATTGTGATGGAACTCCTTCTGAGTCACCATATCCCTGATAGTCGATCGCAAGGATGTCGCAACCAATGGAATCCAGAAGTTCGTACCAGCCCTGCCGACCCCCGCGGTGCCCCGCATTTCCGTGAAATAGAAGGACGAGTGGTCTCAATGGTGCCGAAGTCTGGTGCTGCCGCAGCCACCAGCCGCGAATGATCGCCCCCCCGGAAGATTCTGTTTCAACGTCTGCAGCCGCTGGAAATCGGTGCAGGATAGTTCGATTCTTCGCCACGCTCAAAGTGGGTGCAGTCGAAGGATGGTACATCAGCTTGCGCTGGAGAGAAGACAGAACCACGACACCACAGCCTCAGCAGTAAGTACACAGAAGGCGACCAGCGTTCCTTGTCGACTGTCACCTTCAGTCGATAGTAGCCACCATAGCCGAGGCGACTTGCACTTCCGACACTGAATTCTATCAGGAGATTCCCAGCGCTGCAGTCTTTTCGTTGATGAAGTTCACGTGATGAGAAATATGCGAGGTGATTCGCTCGAGGACAGTTTCCAGCGTCATTGGTCCGTCCAGACTGTGTACGGCGGTTCGCTGCCAGACTTCAATGTCCTGATTTTCCAGAATAGCGGCAACCTGTAGTCGGACCGCTCGGATAATCTCCAGTTCGTTGGATGGATCGCGATTCAGGCACATTGCGTCCGTGATGGAATCGTCCGGCGACCATTCCCGTAGCGTTGGATTGTCCTCAACCAGGATCCTCTTAACTCGATCGGCATAGATGATCTCCGCGTCCGCCAAATGACAGATGACCTGTCGGATCGACCACCTTCCGGGGACCGGATGCTGGTCCAGCATCTCGGGAGTCACCAGCTCGAGGGATTCAACGAGGAGTCGCGGTCCAGCTGTGTACTCCTGCAGCAGCGTGCATGTGTCCATTGAAAGCAGATTCTGTGACAATCCGTCGGGTTGAATGGGCAGAAGCGACGACGCTCAGGGCTATGATTTGTCAGGAGCTGACATCCGACACGCGAGAATCGTAAGGTCATCCGGCTTGCCTGTCACGTCCTGCAGCTCGCCGGCCGATGCCATACGAGTCTGGGCAATTCTGACCACCTCTTCGCAGGCTGGCTGCAGCGAGCCTGCACGAATCAATTCTGCCAGTTCTTCCGTCGAAACGTTATCGGAGAGGCCGTCGCTGCACAGAACAAGTGTGTCACGAACACCTGGCTGGAGTTTTGGGCCAATGGAGATTGTCATGTCTTCCTGACCGACAACGTTGGAGACCAGATGCCGTTCCGGATGTCCCATTGCTTCTTCTTCATCGATCACGCCGGCTTCAATGGCATAGGTTACCGGAGCGTGTCCAATCGCCTGCCATTTTACTCGGCCTCGCTGGCTCAGAAGTGTGATGAGTGAATCTCCAACATGATAGGGTCGAATCCAGGACGGGTTCAGTTCCACGACCGCAATCGTGGTGGCGGCGCCGATACCAAGATCGAGGATTGCCTGGTTGGCGTCATCAATAGCATCCAGGATCGAAGCACGCAGCGATGTTCCTGATGCTCGGCTGCGAAGTCGATGATGAATGCTCCGCACAGCAATGGCGGACGCCACTTCTCCTGACTGATGGCCTCCGACTCCGTCCGCAACAACCAGAACACCAGTCCCGTCAGGCAGTTGAAAACAGGCGGCAGAGTCTTCGCTGGGTGTTGTCCGTCCTGGACAGGCATGAGTGAATGCAACTACATCCCACTTTGCAACATTCAACTGTTGAGTCTCTGTGAAGTCGGACTCAACAAAAATCTCAGCCAACGGCAGATCGGTCATTCCCGTCACGCCGCACGTCTCCGCGACCCGGATCGGCGAGCTGAGCCGGACGGTTTCTTCTGTCGTCGCGATTCAGCAAACTTCAGCGTGCGCGGGCGCAGGCGGCGAAACGCAGTCAGCATCTGATCGGCATCACGATAGCGTTTTGAGGGTTTCAGACTGATCGACTTTTTCATGAAGCTGACAAAGTCCGGATGGACGCGGCCACGCAGCCTGTGAGCGCCCTCAAATGGCCATTCGTAAGGCCATTCGGGCCACCGACCGCTCAGCATGCGGTAGACGATCAGTCCCAGTGAGAACACATCCGACTTGAGCGACGGGCGACCCATGGCCTGCTCAGGAGCCATATAGCCGACTGTCCCTGTACCGGAACCCTGCAGAGTCCGTTGAGACACCTTGGCGATTCCAAAGTCTGCCAGCCGCACCTGCTGATTTTCAAACAGGATGACATTCTCCGGCTTTATATCACAGTGCACGATGCGCTGCCGGTGGGCATAGGCAGTGCCTTCCAGAATCTGTTCAGCAAGATTCATTGCCGTTTCAAGAGACATCCGACGCCGCAGACGGTCGTCCAGAGTTTCAACTCCAAGACAGAACACCATCACCAGACGTTCGTCGATAATGCTGGCATCCTTCAAAGACAGGATGTTCTGATGTTCCAGACGCGATGTTGTGCGAATTTCGTTGCGGAAGTCTTTCAGCACCTGTGCGGTGACAAGAGACTCGTGAGGCACCTTTAGTGCGACACGAATTCCCTGAATCGTGTCCATCGCCTGATAGACAGCTGCAAAAGCCCCCACTCCCAGGCGTCGTTCGATTCGGTACTTGCCGAGGCGTTGACGTGAGCGAAGGTATTGTGTGAGTTTGAGTGAATCAGCAGCCAATCCGTTGGCTCTCCCGAAATCTGTGCTCCGCGCTGCCCGTCTCATATGCCGCGCAGCGGTGTTGGTGTTTTCCCGACATCACGGAGTCGGCGCAGGTGAAAAGACAGCAGGTACTTACACTTCGGACGGCGGAGTTACCCGACTGAAGGCGGAGTTGGGTATCACTTCTGTCGCAGAATAAGAAAACAGCGTTTGGTTCCCGATGCCATGACTTAGCTCAGGCAAAAAACGCCGGAAGCATGCGGTCCGTCCAGTTGGACAGCAGGACCGGCATCTGTGTCAATCCTCTCCAGCAGCATTTTCAACTGTTCTGCATTCCACCGAGATTGCATTGGTCTTGTAGCGATCCAGCAGACGAAGAAAACCCTGATGGCACCACTGCCACCAGGGGAAGACTTTGTAATGACGGCCACCACGCTCGCTGAATACCGAATTGAAGCTGGAATCTTCGGAGGACCGCTTGATCTGCTGTTGCATCTCGTCCGAAGGCACGAACTGGATATCTGCCGTATATCACTGGCGAAGATCACGACCGAATTCAATGATCAGCTGATGGTGCTGCAGGTGCTGAATCTCGACCTCGCTGGTGACTTCATTGTTGTCGCTTCCACGTTACTGGAGATCAAAAGTCGAGAAGTTCTTCCGACAGCTGAAACAGAGATCGAGGAGGAAGTGGACGACGAACTCGCCGGAAGTGAGCTCATTCAGCGATTGCTGGACTATAAACGCTACAAGAACGCTGCCGGTCAACTGGACGATCGGGCTGCTGAATGGCTCGAACGCTATCCTCGCCTGACAGACGACCGCCCGATGTCGACAACGAGGACACCCGACCGAGTCCGTGGAGTGGAAATCTGGGATCTGGTGAGCGCGCTTGCAAGAGTTGTTCGCATTCCAAGTGCCGTCGAACAGACCACCATCCGTATGGATGAAACTCCACTGGCCGTCCATCAGGAACGAATCCGACGACGGCTCGCAGGTCAGGAACGAGCTGCCTTTAGTTCGTTCTTTGAAGGTGAACGAAACCAGTCGCGCATCGTTGGTGTCTTTCAGGCCATCCTTGAATTGATTCGACACGAACAGTATCGGGCGGTACAGGAAAACTGTGGCGGAGAAATCTGGATCCTTCCGCCCTCTTCTGTCGACGCTGCTGCCGCGTAAGTCATCCGATCAGAGGCAGATCTTTTGTCGTTTGATCGTGAATATCCGATCTGGGCAGTTTCACCTCCACACGGATTTCAGTGTCACCCAATAGAATATCATCACCGGTCTTCAGGACATGTCGTGAAACATCATGTTTGTTCACGATGGTGAGGTTGGTGGAGTCCAGATCGAACAGTTCAAACTGTCCTGCGCTGTTGACTACGATTTCCGCATGACGTCGACTCAGTTGACCGTCAGCAATGGCAAGGTCGGACGAGTGACTCCGGCCAAGGACAACAGGAAGCTGCCGCGCTGTGAGCTCCACTCGACCATCCGGAAGGGCATTACTGCGAAGGATCAAAACGGGAGAAGAATCTGGCATCGTGTGATCCTGCAGGATGATCAAGGATGGGGCACGTCAGGCAATTGCCTGGCGAACAAGCCGGACCTGCTTCACATCCAGCCGATCTCAGCGAACAGGTGACATGAGTGGTTTTGGAATAATCCCTCGAAACCCTACCGCAGTCATGATCGGTGTCAACTCTGCAACCCGGTGCCGCTTGACGGCAATCTTACATCTGCGAGCACGTCCCGGCCGGGCTTGGAGCTACATTTGGGGAGACGAGAGACCTGCAGTTCCGTCGGTTCAGACACCCTCAGAGGCCGTCAGACCACGTTGAGGTCACACCGATATATCGAGTACTCGGTTTCCACGCTTCGATTCAGATTGCGGGCATGGCAAAACAAACGAATCAATCCAGTTCGTCCGCCAGACGAAAGGTCTCTTCCTCTGATCTGATGGATCAGATGAAGGCGATTGAGACAATGCTGGTTGATGTAGCCACTGAGCAGGCTTCGTTATCCAGCCAAAGCATGATGGCATCGGACACCAACAGGCAGCAGGATGTCGAAACTGCATTACGCCGTCAGGGAGACCTGCTCCATTCACTCACCGATGGCCTCGAACAGTTTGAAGACCGGCTCGCCAATCGACTCATTGAGGTCATTCGGGCCGCGACTGCGTCAATGGTCCAGTCAACATCTGGTGTCCATGCCGTCCCACAGGGATTCTCGTCAGAAACTTCTGAGGCCAGTGAGGTCGCTGAAGATTCTCGGCCGGCAATGTCTGATGGCGCAGTCGACCAGTCATGGAACGCCATCCGCGAGGCAATGATGGCGTCGGCAGCAGAAGAAGTCGTGGAGTCTGCTCCTGAACGTGAAGAGATAACCACAGAAGCAGATGAGTCAGCGGATGCAGCACCATCTGCTGCAGAGAGTGAATCCGGCGGAACGATTGAGCCGGTACACTTTGACATCCCCGAACCAATCGACATTGCCAGCGTTCATGACGAGCAACTGCAGGACGCGATTCTGGCTCGCGAGGATATCATGCGGGTCATGGCAACGCGTTTACGGCAACGCATCGAACTCGCAGCACCAATATCAACGGACCAGCTTCGGGAACTCGCCGACGAACTGCCGGATGAATTTCGGGATCATGTCAGGAACACTCTTGCTCTTCTTGACGGACAGCTTCGTCTGACCGAACTGGAACTATCACTGGAGCGAGCTCGACTGGGCCGCCAGATGTCGCAACTGGCAGAATCACAGGCGGCAATCCGAAGCACCGCTCGCCAACTAGGGTGCACCGTCCTTGAAGACGGCACACTCGAAGGCAGCGTCCCAACGACAGAGAGTAGCCGCGACAGGCGGTGGATGAGAGTTCTGGGGTTTGGCCGGTGACGGACCTGAGTTCACGATCCGAACGCCTGACAGGTTGAGAATAGGACTCGACTAAACAATTGTTGATTCAGGCATCGATCGTTAACGGCCACGTCTCCCGCGACGACTGCCACTATTCGTCGAAAGCACATTCCCTTCGCTCATACCAAGATCGCGTTCACGTCGTCCACGACGGCCCCCGCGCTCTCTGTCGTCGTCATCATCCAACCCGAAAGCACCGACATTCCCGCCGCCCCGCCAGCTCTCGTAGTTACTCAGAATTCGACTCACGAGATTCTCCTCCGAAGAGAATGCTCTTGACTTTCTGTCTACGTCACGCAGCACCATGTCACCGTTCTGGTCAATAACGCAAACAACATCCGGCGCAGGAACAGTGCCGCGAGGCAAATTTATGAGTTCGTCCTCAAAGTCGGAATGTTCGCTGGCCACAAGCCGAGGGTTAGACGCCATTCCGCACAGGATTTCATCGGTCGAAATTCTGACATCCCCCTTCTCAAGCACTGTCTTTTCGAGGTCAACCCGTTCCGTGGTTGTTTTGCCACCAATCGGCAACCCCATATCGACCTCAGCAGATCCTATCACAGGAAGAATCCCGTCTCCTTCGTAGTAGACACCAACGTCCACACGCATCGACTTTAATTCGGACGGGCTGCGTTTCACGCTGCGGGCGTAGTTTCGATATCGCATCGGTACGGTGACTGGTTCCGTCACCTCACTCCAGTCTGATACCAGCGACTGTTTACTTGCGATCTCCGGCGACTCAAGCGTATCAACCAGTTGTCCGAAGTTCGGATTAAACATCTCAAGTCGAACCCGATATCGATAGGTCATGCCGCGGTCAGCTGTAAAATCCATGAAGCGGACCAACAGCAATCGGTCAGTTCCATCGAGTTCATCGTTACTCAACTGGCTGATCTGCTGGTCAAAAATCTCCTTCTGCCGTTCAGTGAACTGGCCATTGTCTTCACCAAATGATTCCTGCACGATCTTACGGATCGAGTTATTCAATTCTTCTTCGTTTCGAAATCCCCGTCGGGCGGTCAAGCGCAGGTCTACCTCATCTTTAATGTGTGAGCCAAAACCTCCTCGGTCGGGAGTCAGAGATTCCTCCTCTTCAGCAACCTCGGCGGCCTTTTGCGCTGTAATTGCCACGATCCGATTGATCATATCGCGTTCATCAGGGTCCAGTTCAAAATTCTCAAGACGACTATGAGACGCCTGACCTGGAATCCAGTTGCCTGCGGCACGGCGCGGCAACGGCATCGTAATCACTGAGCGTGTTACTGCTGGATTGACAATATCGACGTCTGACCCCAGTGTCTCGTCAAGCACCTCGACCAGATCACCAAGTCGGACCCGCTCCCACTCGCTCCACTTGCCATGCGAGTACTCCTGTCTCTCGATATGGATTTCCTTATAGTCAAGATAACGCTGAACGCCTGCGATGTCTGACCCGTCAAGATGAAGGGCTTTGGCGATCGCAATGCGTTGCTTGCGAAGATTGACCACCATTCGCACAGAGACACCAGCACGCCATTCAACCTTACGCGCGCCGGTTGTTCGGACATCGTCTGCGACCTCGTTGTCGCGATCTCTCCGGTCCCCCCTTGCGATCCCGTTGCCGCGACTTCGCCGGCTCTCCTTTTCCTCCTCTTCACGTGCATCACGATCTCCGAAACCGAACAGACCTCGCATTTGAAGCGCAGCGGGCTGTCCCGCCCGTGCAGCCCCACCCGCACCGCCTCCGAATTCGTCCAGAATCCTCTGCTCTTCCTCAGACAATTCTTCATCACCCTCCGTATCGTCTTCGTTTTTCTCACTGCCTTCAGCGTTGCCTTCTTCCTCATCGACTGGAAATGCCAATGCAACAGTAAAACCTGATATCTCCGGGGATTCAGGAGGAAGTACAGGGACGTTCTGGCGTTTTTCCTGGAGCGGATTCAACGGCTCCAACCATGGATTTCTCATGGCAAATTTTTCGATGTCCAGATCGTCACGTTTGCCTAGTTCACCAGCAAGCTTGCTGATCGATCTGTCAATAACAAAACGTTCACGTTCAGACTCCGGCCAGTTTACATTACGCTCAATATCATCTTGGACATTGTCAGCATTGATGATCAGTTCTTCAGGGCGTTCCTCCGCGTGACGCCAAGATGCCTGGGCCAGGCTCCAAAGCGTCAGGACAGCAATGATGCCTGCCACTAACTTCTCGCAGTGGTTCACAAAAAACTTCCTGATGTCGAATTTCACTGCCATCTCAAATCACTCTCAAAAGTAGCTGAACCATCGTCGACCGCCTCGAAGCACTCGGATCGACTAGCAGCACCGTCGAATCAGAAATTCAATCAATCCTGTCATTGGCACACCTGGCCAACTATGTGCCATTGGATTCAGGGTCTTCACCGACTGCATTCTGATTCCCCTGCGACTCACCACCCTCAGATGTAGACTCGACACTCTCACCATCGGGCTGTACAGCGGCAGCAGTATCGGGTGACATACCTGTCTCAGTTTCATTTCCAGCGTCAGCCTTGTCCTCAGTCTCGAGAACATCCAGCTCTTCTGTCTTCTCCGCGTTCAGGTTCTCTTCCTTCGTCCTGTACAACGTCAGCAGCCCTCCGATTCGCAACTCCACAAGCGTCGTGTCGGCCAACGCGATGAATCTTTGTTCCTCCCCTTTCGCAGCACGTTCTGGTGAATATTCCAGAACGGAGAGTCTCGACAGAAGCCCCGACGAATTCGCACCACCACCACCACCACCACGCCGACGAGGTGAATCTCGGTCGTCCCCACCCCGACCGGGCCTTTGGAAACTAAGTCCGCGTCTGCCAAGGCCGCGCGAACCTAATCCACGACCGCCTAAGCCTCCGCCTCTGCCGCCACCAAAACGAAAACCGCCGCCGTCTTCGTCTGCACTCTCGGCCCTCCCACGTCCGGTGTTGTTGTTGATGAGACCAGGCTCCGAACCATCACCACTGCTGAACCTGGCGCTCACACGTACGATTTCGACGGGGAAAGATGAATTCGTCAGTTCGGCAAGGAGCGAAGGGACAGCGTCCTGTGTCACTCGAACATCTAAGAGAAACGCACGTGTGCGGTATTCCGCCGTATCATCGACGTACCGCGCCTTCATCTCACTTTCAATTTCATTGCCACCCGCCGGAGTGGGGGATGTCGAAGGCGCTGGCTCTGGTTTCGGTGCAGGCTCTGTCTCATCTCCCCAACTCCAATTATTTGCTTCCTCCTCCTCGTCTCTGCCCCGCCTTCCTCCACCTCGGCTACCACCGCCTGTCCCCCCGCCCTTCGACGGAGGAGGCCCGAATTCTTCCGACAGGAAATCACTTGTAAATCCGCCAGCAAATGCAAGCCCTGGATTCGGGGTGTTTCCCCCGGATTTTGATTTCTTATCGGTGTCCATGTCCCGCCTTTCAATCGCACCCGCACTGAGTCCGCCCAGGCCTATCATGCCGCCAAACGCTCCTTCCGGTCCGAACGCTGCAGCCGCAGCAGCGCCACCACCTTTTCTGGAACCACCGCGTAACCGGAGCATCTTCATCTCCCGAACCGGAGATGTGCCCAGTCGCGTCGACCCTTCATTGACGTTTGCGATCGACTCAAAGAGAGAACGTAACAGCCAAAGGTCTTCCTGAGCCGTCCAGATTTCACTCGAAGTCGGTTCACGCCCGACCCATGCGCCCGTATCAGCCTGTTGAATTCCGGATGGCTCGACAACGATCAATCCCTGATTGTCTTCGACAATAAAAGGGTTGAGAACTCTGATCTGTTCCAGAAAGTGATCGAGGTAGATTTCCTTATACCGCGCCCTGAGCGGCCGGTCATCAATCCGCGTGAGAAACTCAATTCGTGCCAATTCTGCGCCGGCGGGTCCGTCAGGAAACCGTCGTGTTGATTTCTGGCTTCGATGCAACTGAAGTTCAGCAGCGCTGAACTCGGCCCGATACGCATCATTCATCTTCGCAGCATTTGCCGCCCAGGCATCATTAGGAGCTTCTTTGCCTGCTTTTGATGACTTCACGTTCTTTTCGAGCGTTTTACGGCCATCTTCGATGCTCTTGTTAAGGCTTCCCATTGCCATCCACCAGCCACCGACAGCTATCAGTACAACAAATCCCGTACTGATCCAAAATAACTGTTTGATGACAGGACGCAGCTTTTCCATTGAATTCAATCCCCTCAACGATCAAACGAATCTCAAAAATCGTGGCAACGAACTCAAGCAACCACTAGGGTGCAGAAACAGCAGTCGCAGGCGACTCGGGAGCCGGTTTCCTCTCGTTTTGCAGCTTCGGCACCCACGCAAACTGCAGCAGGAAATCGGTACGCTCTAACTCCACCGGTTTCTGCACGTCTTCAGTCGACAACTCGTCGATAGCTCCCTGCTGCAACTGCTGAAGTTCCCCCCCAACATTACGAGCAGCACTCCGACGCCCTTGCCCACCTCTCCGTCCGGACCTGTCAGACTCTTCATCTTCTTCGTCATCTCGCCCAAACCGCATCAAAGACCGGCCGCCGCCACCGCGCGAGCCAGCACGCGCACCAATGCCATTTGGTGTATCGAATGTTGTCGGATCCGAAAAACTCTCACCGATCCGTGCGTTAGGATCCCACATCACTTTTTTGGTCGAAGCCTGAACGATCACGGGATGGGAGATTCCAAGCTGTCCCACCGGAATCGTGACACCCCCCTCGCCTTCAACTGTCCATTGCCGCAGATTCTTCCCAAGCGTCTTATCAACAAAGAACTGCTTACTGTTTCGGAATTCGACCGGGTCCTGAAAAACGTGATAACCGGCTATTGTTACGATGTAACCTTCACCAGTTGGCACCTGTTCCCTGTCCGCAACGATGAAGGATTCCTTGTGATTCGGATCGTCCACAATCGCTGTATGCCACTCCTTGACATCTGTGACTTTCCGCGTCGCAATGGACTTGATGCGAATCTTCTTTTGTCTCGTTACGTCTGCCTCGTCCAGATCCTCCCCTTCATCGCGCGGCAGGCAGACATTGATTGCTTTGAACAGTTCAAGCCACAATGACCGCCTTTCGAGTGGCGCGGCAATTCGATCGATATCGCCCAAAATTGCTGCATGTGCTGACTCTTGTGCAGAGTAATTCGATTTCCTTGTGCGAACGTACTGTTCAAGCTCTTTGACTCGGCTGTAGGCAGAGGCAAATCTTTCTTCGCTGACTGACTGGCTGACGCTCGCGGTCACGGCTGTTGAAATACCCAAAGCCAGCAGCAGGCTGGCGACCATGCCGACAACCCACGGTTTTTTGCGGCGGATCTTGCGAGCCGTAACGATTTCCGGCGGAAGCAATGTGGTGCGAATCCGGGTCTGATTCAAAGTCTGCAACGCCAGGCCGTATGGAACGGCGAATGTCATCACATTATCGGTGAACACAGAGTCGCCCAGGACGCTGTCGCCGGTAACACCATCAAGGTGTTCCAGACGTTCTACTTCATACTGCAGGTTTTGCTGCAGGAACTTCTGAAGGCCGGCGAGCTTGAACCCGTTTCCGATCCCAATGACCTTCTTGATTTTTGCCGCTCGATTGACGCTTCCGAAGTAGCCAATCGATCGCTGAATCTCCGTCACATAGTCGTTGAACACAGGTCGCATTGCCTGAAACACAGACTTCGGATCGGGGGACCGAGTTGCATTGCACTTCAGGTGCTCGGCTTTGGCGAAAGTCAGTTTCATTTCACGTGTTAATGCACGCGTGAAGTGGTTTCCTCCAATAGGAACGTTGCGAATCCAGATACTACGACCATTTGAAACCAGCAACGTCGTGTTGTCCGCCCCCATGTCGAGCAGGATGTAGTAGTCTTCCGCGTCAGGCGGTTCTGGTGAATCTTCTGTCTTCCGAAATGACAACACATCCCATGACAGATAGTTGTAGAGTGCCAGCGGCGCAATCTGTACAACTTCAACTTCTTCTCCGTGATCCATCAGAGGCCGCATCGATTCGTAAATCAACTCACGTTTCATCGCAAACAGGCCAACTTCAGCCTCCAGCATGAAACCGCTCTCTTCGACCCCTCCGCCAATAGGCTGGAAATCCCAAACGACTTCGTCCAGGTCGAACGGGATCTGCTGCTTTGCCTCGTACTGGACAATCTCAGCAACCTTGCTCGGTTCGACCGGAGGCAGCTTGATGAACTTTGCCAGAGAGGTATGCCCGGGAACGCTAATCCCGACTGGATCACTGCCAATCTCATTGCGTTCGAGGAAAGTCGAAACGGCCTGCTCAATCAACTCCGCTGGAACGGCATCGGGCTGGCTCAGAATCTTGGGGTGAGGAATGTAGTCGAAGGCCGTTGCTCTAACGGTATCGCCGTCGCCCGCACGCAGGCGGATTGCCTTCAGACCGGCCTGGCCAATTTCGATTCCCCAGGCACTCTTCACTTCACCCGCCATAGAACCATTCCACACTATGTATTCTTGACTTCACAATCCAAAAGCTCATTGTGTCGGCCGATTCGCCAGAGCAACGTCAATGCAAACCGCAAAGATTCGTTACGAGCTCGTGGTGACGTGGACCGACCGACATGCCCCCGTGGCACCGCCTGCCTGACCAGCTGTTCATGAACTGACGCATCCTCAAGTAATCCTGAGGTTTATGCAAGCTTCAAATCTATGAAGACTCCCCGTGGTGAGGTGGGAGCACGGAAATCGATCCGATTGCTCCCCCGGTCCGCCCTGACGATTTGTCATCTGGATCTTTCGACGAGTATGTCCTGCAGGCCGTTCCCGAAATTCGAACAAAAAGTGTCCGTTTCCACCAGACTTTTCTGAGTCAGTCGAGCGTTGTTGACATACTGCTATCGTAGTAAGGGACAGCAGACGACAACGCTGGTCCGCCAAACACCGCTCGTGGATATCCTCAATGGAAGAGAACCGACGTTACACCGGAATCGCTATCCTGATTCCAGGATACTCCGTGGAGGACATTCCGGCGGATCTTACCGAAGAAGCATCGACCGAGCTGCTCAATGCAATCGCCTATGCGTGGCACCCTTCCGTGATTGCCAGCGCGGACTCGATTCCACATTTTCGCTATGCCGATGTTTCCGACCTGCTTGACTCGCGGCAGATCATCTTTGCACCGAGTTGCAGCGAAGACTGGATGGGGCACGATTGGAGAGAGCATCTGGATGCTGGCAACAGTCTGCTGCTGCACGGACCGGTGGAACGTGCTGACTGGGACGATGCGGTTGCTCGGGCATTTGGCCAGGACACCGATCCCGTAGAGCCTTCTTTGGTCCACGATTTCCTTGTTCTGGGTCTGTCTTGGTTTCTGGTTGCGTCGCTGAGCCGAAGGATGCATTACTTCATTGATCCGGATGAAACGCGGCTTTCATCATCAATTCACGATGCGGCTGGCGCGGCTTTGCAGGGCGACATCGCTCAGGCGCGCGAAGCACTCAGTAAAGCATTCGAATGCCTTCTGGAGACTCGGGAGCAATTGTTCCCCATGGATTGCAACCTCGTTGACTTGTGCCTGCCCGGGCCAGCAGGCGAGGAAGCAGCGCTGGCAGCAACGATTACCGAATGTCGAGGACTGAATTTACTGGTCTCGCCGTCGGAACTGGAGCAGATGAGCGATCGGCGGGAGACCCTGGCGGATTCAATAAGGGCCGCCGTTGCGGAAGGGACATGCAGCCTTGTGAGTGGCGGGTGGTATGAGTTGAGATCCAGCCTTGGATCGTTTTCAACGGCATACTCAGACTTACTGCGTGCAGCGGAAGCGAGCCATCCGTGGTCGTCCATCTGGGGACAAAAGAGGTTTGGTTTGTACCATTCGCTCCCCGGTCTGCTCAACCTGTTCGATTTTCGTTTTGCTGTCCATGTGGCACTGGATGACGGACTTTATCCAGAACGCGAATATGGCCCGTTCGACTGGCAGGGATCGGGCGGTACTTCCATCAGTGCGACATCGCGACTCCCTGTCGCCATTGATACGGCGGTCGCGTTTCTTCGGATTCCCGAACGGCTAGCCGAGACCATGCAGCAGGACGCGGCTGCAACACTCACCATGGCTCGCCTGCCGCAGCTTTCATCGCCCTGGCTGAGTGATCTGCGACGCATTCACGAGTTAAGCCCGCTAATGGGACGGTTCGTCACATTAAATGAACTTGCGGAGAACGTTGATTGTTCAAAGGACAAGGTGAGTTTTCAGCCGGGTGATTATCTTGCTCCTCATTTGATTCAGGCTGCCGTTTTCAAAACGGAATGGCCGGTGACAGGTCCTGCGGATCTCTTTCTGGCTCAGCAGCAACTTGAACGACTCGCGTTTCTCAACGGCCTGGTCACCATTCTTCATCCGGACGCTGCTGACGCGACCATCCCCGATCTGGACCACCAGCTGCAGGATTTGCAGAGCCAGCGTCTCGATCCTCAAACAAGTTCACCGCCTGAGCAGCAACACAGCCACGTGATGTCACTTTGCCAGACGATCGACGAGCGAACAGCAGCTCAAACGCAAAACCTTGCAGAAAGACTGCCGGGCGGAACGGCCAACGGCATGCTTGTCGTGAATCCGTTGCCGTTCGGCCGTGAGACGACATTGACCTGGCCCGACGATCTCGGTTCACCTGCGCCGTCAGATTCAATCGTAGCGGCATTCCGGCAGAAGAAGGATGGCATCGCCGTTCGCTGCAAAGTTCCACCAGGAGGTTTCGTTCAACTCCCGGCTGATCTGTCCGGCAAATCTGCTGTGCAACCAACAGTTCACGTCGGACGTCCATTGGCAGAAGACGGTTTGCTGCGGAATCAGTTCTTCGAAGTCCTGTTCAGCGAGACCTCAGGTGGAATCACTGATGTTCGTTTTCATGGTCAGAGAGCGAATCGAGTCAGCCAGCAGGTGGCGTTCCGATACGACTTTCCGAAGAATATTCCAGCGACCGAGGATGAGGGCACACGCCGCACGTCCTACGCAACAACATCGTGCCGGCGAATGACGGTCGTGGAAGCAAGTGAGTGGCAGGGCTCTATTGAGACGGAATGCGAAATCCGTGATGTGCCGGACGGAGCGCTGTTGTTGAAGTTTCTTCAACGCACAACAGTTCAACGGTCGGTTCCTCGAGTCGACATCACCATCCTGCCACAGCCCGATCCGGAGTATTCGCTTACCGGAAACCCCTGGATGAAGTATTTCGCCTGCCGTTTCGCATGGAACAACGAGGCCGCAGCGATCACTCGCTGTCTGCTTGGGCAGGCCTGTGGGTTTAGTGGTGAACGTTTTGAGTCTCCGGATTACATTGAAATTGCCGATGAAGATCACCGACTATTGATTGTACCTCACGGAAGACCCTGGCACCGCCGATCCGGACCGCGAATGCTTGATAGTCTCCTGCTGGTCGATGGTCAGGAGTTTCCGGCAAATGGTTTTCAGTTCACGCTGGCATTTGACGAGCCGTACCCACGTCGTACAGTGCTGGACATCCTTCAGCCACCGATCACTCTGCCGGTTGATGGGATTGGCGACACTGCGGCATGGCTTGTTGGTGTGTCGGCAAAGAACGTTCAGATTGAACGAATCAGAACAGTCAGCGGCAAACTGAAACTTGTCATGCAGGAAACCGAAGGGCAGTCAACTGCCTGTCAACTTCGTATCGCTCGCCCCCCATCCTCTGCGTTCGTCCACAAAGCGACCGGAAGAATCATTGAAGAACTGGACATCTCTGACTCAAGGATTGCATTGAATTTCCGTCCGTTTGAGATCAAGGAAGTGCATTTGACTTTTTGAGTGTCAGATCCGGGCCAATAATTGCGGCTGACATCGCCAATGGACTGACAGTCCAAAGGTATTCAACGGCAGATACAGAAAGTGATCCAGTGACGATGATCGTCACCATTGATGGTCCGGCGGGGTCCGGCAAAAGCACAGTCGCTCGCATGCTGGCCGATCGCCTGCAAATTCGCTACCTCGACACTGGAGCGATGTATCGAGCCATCGCGCTGGCGGTCGTTCAGTCGGAATTCAGTGAGAGCAACGATGACGATGTTGCCCGGGTTGCAGCCGATTCAGAGATCGAATTCTGCGGCAGCGACATTCGACTGAACGGTGTCAACGTGACCAACGAAATCCGCGATGCCAACGTGACAGCAGTTGCGTCTGTCGTTGCCGCTAATCCCAGAGTTCGAGCCAGGCTGGTTGAGATGCAGCAGCAGATCGGCAGGTCCGGCGACCTCGTCACAGAAGGACGCGATCAGGGAACTGTGGTTTTTCCCAATGCACCGTATAAATTCTTTGTCACAGCGAGTCTTGGCAGACGAGCGCAACGACGACATCGAGAAATGCTGAAGCGAGGTGTCAAATTGCCCCTTCAGACCGTGAAAACTCAGCTCCGCCAGAGGGATGAACGCGACGAAAACCGCGAATACGCTCCCATGAAACCGGCTGATGACGCACAGGTGATCGATACGTCTGATATGTCAATCGCCGAGGTGGTGGAAGTACTTAACGCTAACATCCAGTCACAAGCAAACTGAATCGCAGAGGTCTCGCATGACAGCACGTTGAGTGCACCATGCTGAGGTGCCAGACGAACATCCCCGCTATCAGCAGCTCGTCCTCTCCTTACGGAGATGCCGTTCCTAAGGGATAGTTTGACGTTCTTCGTCGCATGAGCCGGGCTTCGGAACAAGTATTTCTTTCCGAAGTATCCGTACCTCTGTCGGAGCACTGATCGACAGACGGACTCTGCCACCCCGGACCTGTGAAACGGTCACTGTAATGTCGTCGGAAATCTGAATTGATTCCCCCGGTCGTCTGCTTAATACGAGCATCATGCACCTCCTGACTCGCAGTCAGTCCCTTCCAGATTGGGGCTCCGCCTTTCCCTGAGAACCACAGTGCCGGCTCTCAAGTTTCTGAGAACGCAACTCTTGAACCAATGGCACCCGGAATTCCGTGGAGTGCCACCATAACTACGCACAATGACCACAATTCTTTACTTTCAGTTCTGTAAAATCGGCACATTTTGCTGATTTTGCTCCGGCAGTGGTGTGTCGAATTGCCCGGGTGTTGCAGAATCAGTCACCGGCTAAACTCATTCCACCACTAATCCATGAAGACAGTGAAAATGCAATGTATGAGGGAATAGGGGTGTTTGCGGGTCGCAGGGTGGCTCCGGGTTCGGGTTGCGTTGGCAATTGGCTGGTTCCCTCCAACGATCTTGTTGGGTGTTTTATTCATCCGATACGAAAATGAACATTCAGAGACCAGATGACTGGCGCCACGACGAGGGTGTGTACCAATGTTCGAGAGATGGAATTGTTCCTTCAGCGGTCTATTTCCATATCCCGTTCTGCCGTCATCGATGCGGATACTGCGATTTTACGTTGGTTGCCGATCGAGATGATTTGATCGACGACTGGCTGAGGGCTCTGGCAAACGAACTCCGGCTGATGCCGGGCACGACCGAAGTCCATTCCATCTTTGTGGGTGGCGGGACGCCGACGCATCTCCGCCCAGGTCAACTCGAACAGTTTCTCCAACTGGTTGCGAGCACATTTCGCCTGACTCCAAAAGGCGAGTACACATTCGAAGCCAACCCGGATGGACTGACGCACGACAAAGTCGCCATCCTGAGTAGCTTCGGCGTGAATCGGCTGAGTCTGGGTGTTCAGTCATTTGATCGGGACGTCCTTCAGCGGCTGGAACGAACGCATTCTCCGGACGACGCCAGGGACACCGTGGTTCGCGTCGCAGGAGCCATTCCCAACGTCTCGATCGACCTGATTTTCGGCGTTCCCGGACAATCGCCGGATTCGTGGCGGACGACAGTGATGGAGGCCACAAAACTGCCGGTGAAGCACGTGTCAACCTACGGACTGACATTCGAAAAAGGGACGTCGTTCTACCAGCGACGTGCCCGAGGTGAGCTGATCTCCGCTCCATCGGAAGTGGAACGAGAACAGTACCGGGCCGCAATGCAGATACTGAACGATGTTGGCTTGATTCAATACGAAATCTCCAACTTCGCGCGCGATGGATTTCGCTGTGCACATAACCAGGTCTACTGGAACGCTCAGGAGTACTTTGCATTTGGCCCCGGAGCCGCCCGATATCTGGGTGGCGTTCGAAGCACGAACGGACGAAACGTGAGTCGCTGGGTCGAAAGCTGGCTCAACGGTCAGCCCCTGCTGCAGGACTGGGAACAGCTGGCAACTGAAGATCGAGCACGAGAAGCCATTATGCTGGGCCTGCGTCAGAATGTCGGCATTCAGCTTGATCGATTCGAACGGCGCTTCGACGTATCGGTGATCGATCTCGCCCCGACTGCCTTCACCCGACACCTCGACGCCCGCCTGCTTGAAACAGCGTCGAGTGCCGAAGGCAAACAGTTTCTGCGACTCACAAACGAAGGCAGATTCCTTGCCGACACTGTTATCACAGATTTCCTGTAGCAACGGATTCGACGAGACTCGTGAGGCACCTACGCTGCTTCACTTAGCGCCTTCAGTACCGCATCCCCCATTTCTGAGGTGCTGACGGACTTGCCGCCTGCTGCGATATCCTGAGTACGATGGCCGGACTTCAGGACCGCGTCTACACACTGTTCCAGCACATCAGCTTCCGTCAACAGTCCCAGAGAGTGCCTCAACAGCATGGCTGTTGCCAGGATGGTGGCGAGTGGGTTAGCCACTCCCTTTCCGGCAATGTCGGGAGCCGATCCGTGGATCGGTTCGTACAGGCCCGGTCCGTCTGATCCGACAGAAGCAGAAGGAAGCAGACCCAGCGATCCAGGAAGCATGGATGCTTCGTCTGTCAGAATGTCGCCAAACATATTGCCGGTGACAACGACATCGAAATCCCGAGGCCGAGAGATCAGGTGCATCGCCATCGCATCGACGAGTACAACTTCGTACTCCAGACCCGGAAACTCATCCCGTACAACGCGTTCTGCTACCTGTCTCCACAATCGAGATGCTTCCAACACGTTGGCTTTGTCGACCGATGTGAGTTTACCGCCACGTTCCGTCGCTGCCTTTGCGGCCAGTCGGACGATTCGTTCTACTTCACCTGTGGAATAGACCATCTCGTTGTATGCTGCTTCGCCACTGTCATCCGGGCGACGTCCGGAGTCGCCAAAGTAGATACCACCCGTCAATTCACGGAAGAACAGGATATTGGTTCCTTCGACGATGTCGCGTTTCAAAGGCGAAGCATCGACAAGTTCGGCGAATGTCTGGATGGGGCGCAGATTCGCGAACAGCCCCAGATCCTGACGAATCTTCAGCAGGCCAACTTCCGGACGAGTCTTTGCAGTTGGATCGTCCCATTTCGGTCCGCCAACGGCACCTAGCAGGATGGCATCGCTTGCCCGACAAGCATCAATCGTTGACTGAGGAAGCGGATCACCAAAATCGTCAATCGCATTGCCACCGATTGGATGCTCAGACAGTTCGAACGAGTGTCCGTACTTATCCGCGAGAGCCGTCAGAACCCGTCGTGCTTCTGCAATGATTTCCGGGCCGATCCCGTCACCGGGCAGCAATACGATGTTCGCGTCCATGTGGAGCTTTCGCCAATCTGAATCTGTAGGTTCAATTCAAAACCTCGGGCATCCTGGCCACAGGAGAGGGAAAGGGCAAAGGACTTCGGCGTATTCACGCAGGCGGGAAACACATTCCCCGAGCCGAAGACGCAGAGTCCGAATTAAGCCGCCGTCAGTTCAATGTATTGTCGAACGGCCTGCCGAAACTTATTGAGCTGCGTTTTGAGACGGACCGAGTTGTGAGACGACTGTCGGACCGTTGCGGAACGCCTGCAGGCGTCGAGCGTCGCCTGAGCCAATGCGGGCGGGACGGTGTGGCCATGCTGGCATCTGGAAACGATATCGCCGCACAATTCTGCCAGCAGCCGTACGTCGGATCGTTTCGGCAGCACATCACGTAGATTACAGGCAGCTCTTTCCAGTTGAGGCTGGGCAGGCTTTGGCAGTGCGCCGGACCCTGCAAGACTTTTGCCAATATGACTGACAAGCCACGCTCCACCGACTGCAAATAATGTCCGCCTGTGCATCAACACTGCATGTCTCCAATTGGGATTACACCTGGCAGAGACAGCGGAGATCACGACTTCTGCACAGGATGTATTTATTGTAGGTATGCGGTTTTCATCGTGTCCAGAGTGGTGTGATGTGAGCCGGTAAATACAGGAATCGTCAGAAACGAACTAATGGCCGGGCGTCTGAGCAGTTTGAGACGGGCAGGGCGGTAAGCTTCGATCCGTTGCGGCAAATGTTTCTCGCAACACTACGGTTGCTGCGGCCTTGAGTCGATGTCTGATTTTGCCTCAGAGGGCCCAGAGCATGTGCGGTAATTGTCCACACTGTGGTGCATTGGCAATCAACACAGAAGACGGGATACAAAAAAACTCCTGTGGTTTCACGTTTGTTTCCTCAACAAAAACACGGGCGACTTCGAGATCTGGCCGTTCGAGTTCACAATCTGATCTGTGACTGGCACGCCGAATGCGTCATGATGTCGTCGGAGAGGTTGGGGCATCGGCCCGCTCCTGACCTTTCTGTTCTGGTTGGAGCGTCTCCTCTGCGTCGGGGGAGACGCTCTTTTTTAATGTGCCGGTTTTGGGGTCCAGTACAAGAGCATTCGCGCGGCAGGAACTGCCAAACATGCAAGTCCGCCAGCCGGTCCTTGGGATCGAATTTCTGTATCCTCAGGATGTGCCGATCTCGTCCTTGTTCCGATCGCAGAACGCAGCTAAGCTGCGCCTCACTGGAATCAACGAGATGCATTTGAATATGTGTTTGTTTCCGCAGATGAGACTCATAGTCAGTCATTGATTCAGACCTCTTCCAGGCCGACATGTCCTGATTTGAGTTGACCCTACAGTTAAACCCATAAGGGAACCTGGACGTTCCGGCCGACTGTCACGCCGACCATGTTCGGATCACATGACCCGGGCGGTGGGTGCCCACCTTTCATTAACTTTGGGTGTCAACCAGACTTCAGACAGTCGGTTTGGCTAGAGGTTTTTTGTACCCACCAGTCAACAGGAAGCTCTCGCAGTGCCTCTTCCAGCGTCAACCGGCGAACTGGATTGTCTTCATCACGTGGCAATCTCAGTGAAGGATGTGACAGAGGCGGTCGACTGGTACCGAAACATGTTTCGATGTGAAGTCACGTACCAGGATGAGACGTGGGCAATGTTGAAGTTTGGGAACGTGCAACTCGCTCTCGTGATCCCCGAACAGCATCCACCTCATTTGGGATTCACATCGTCCCATGCGTCTGACTTCGGTGAGCTTCGCACTCATCGTGACGGCACCCGATCGATCTACGTCAGCGACGTTGCCGGCAATGCGGTTGAATTGATGGACCCCGATTCCATCGAAGGCAACTGAGCGGCATTCACATCTCCTCGCTGCACCCTTTTTCGGGAATTTGCTGCTTCGTGCTTGCAGCGCTGCACGGCTGGGATCAAGTTGACGGCTTCATCTCTCTTGCCCCAGTTCCGGAAATCCCGTGTCGATCGTCGTACAGAAATTTGGTGGAACCAGCGTTGCCAGCGCAGATCGTATTCGTCGAGCAGCCGAAAGGGCAGTCGCGACGAAACGTGCTGGCCACCAGGTCGTGATGGTGGTGAGCGCTCGCGGGAAAAAGACGGACGAACTCGTTCAACTCGCCGCTGAGATCACAGATTCACCCGGTCCTCGCGAAATGGACATGCTCCTCGCGACCGGTGAGCAGGAATCGGCGGCCCTCATGGCAATGGCTGTCCACAAACTTGGCGAGAAGGCAATCAGTCTGACTGGCGCTCAGATCGGAGTCCTGACAGACGAATCACACACCAAAGCCCGGATCGTCCAGATCTCGACGGATCGAATGAAACAGGCTCTGGATTCCGGTCACATTGTCATTGCCGCCGGTTTTCAGGGAGTCGACGCCAACTTTGATATCACCACACTCGGCCGTGGCGGCAGTGATACGACTGCTGCAGCCCTGGCAGCCGTTCTGAATGCAGAACGATGTGACATCTATACCGACGTGGACGGTGTCTACACGACGGATCCTCGTGTTGTGCCAGATGCGAGTCGAATTGAACGGGTCTCCTGCGACGAAATGCTGGAACTCGCCAGCATGGGGGCGGGGGTCATGCATTCGCGGTCAATCGAATTTGCCAGAAAGTACGGCGTCCCGCTGCGTGTCGGCCCATCATACACCGATGGACCCGGCACGATGATTACGCCTGATCCATGTGATTCATCGCACGTGGTCACGGGGATCGCTTTCGTCCGCAACGAAGCTCGCGTCGGGCTGAGTGGCCTGCCAAATCGGCCGGGTGTGATGGACAAGCTGTTTTCCCGATTGTCGACGGCCAAAGTTGCTGTCGACATGGTTGTACAGAACGTCAGCCGATCGGACAGCGCTAACATCTCATTCACTGTCGCGGAAAATGATCTCGAAGCCGCCGTTGCAGTGGCTGAAGCTGCCATCGCAGAACTTGGCAGCGGAACCGTCGAACAACACAACGGCCTCGCCAAGGTCTCAATCGTCGGCCACGGAATGCAACTGCATACCGGAGTCGCATCGCAGATGTTCCGGATCCTTGCCGACCATAGCATCAACATCCGCATCGTGACGACCAGTGAAATCAAAGTGTCCGTCCTGATTGACCGCGATGCGTGTGACGCAGCGGTCAATGCCATCCACGAAGGCTTTTCACTTGATGAACTGGCTTCGGTGACATCAGCAACCAGCGCAGACACTGATCTCTCCGCCGGCAGTCGGCCTGCTCCGCACGATGAAGAGATTATTGCACGTCTCAGTGGTATGGAGGACATCGTCGTCAGTGACGTAACGACAGACACGGATCAGGCACGAATCACAATCGCCGGGCTTCCCGACAGTCCAGGGGTCGCCGCGCGCGTTTTCGCGGTGATCGCTGACGCCGGGTTACTGGTGGACATGATTATCCAGGACGCCAGTGACGCCGGTAACGCCAGTATCTCTGTTACGGTCCCCAGGAAAGATGCGGATGCAGCGACCAGCGTCCTCCAGACATCGCTCCAGGAAACGGGCTATCGCGAAATCTCCTGCGACTCCGCCGTCGGAAAACTCACCGTTTCGGGCATCGGCCTGCGGAGCCATACGGACGTTGCTGAACGCGTCTTTCGCATACTTGCAAACGAAAAGATCAACGTGCAGCTGGTCAACACGAGCGAGATCAAGATCAGCATCCTGATGACTCCTGAAGAAGCGCATCACGCGAAGACAGCACTGTTGAATGAATTTCAGCTGGGCGGTTGAACCGAAGACGCTTCGATGCTGCAACTGGAAGATCATCCTGTCCCAGCAATCCGCTGACACCGCATGTGAAACTCTGACGGCTCCGGAGCCCACATTGATGGCGTCGTTCGCCAACGTCCGATAATCCCGGCAGAAGCTTGTTGTCTTGTCAGCAGTTCCTGCCGGTGTGGGGTAATGAATGAGCCAATCCATGAATGTTCTGGCGCTGATTCGGGACGAACATCGGTACATCTTTCTGTACGACGATCACAGCGTGAGTGAGGTTCTGAGCCGTCTGAGCGCCTCCGCACGTGACCCGGAGCTTGAGTTCACGTGGTACGATGCAGCGATGCTGTCCCAACGTGTGCGAAAAATGGCCGAGGAGCGCGAAGCGGACTTTGGACCTCAGTCGTTTGCCGCATAGAGCAGTGTACTCTTGGTTGTAGTCGTTCTGGCTCGCGGGATGCTTGTTTCACAGGCTCGTTCGCGTCCGTCGCGGCCACAAGTCAGCCTAATACGCTGTAGGTGTCGACGCTGCTTGACTTGGCGAAAGTCTCGTACCCTGTTGTGGATGGAAGCACGGGCGCATGCTGGACGCGAAAGATCGATTCCTCAACTATCTGCGAATCGAACGCAACGCGTCCGACCTGACGATCAAGTCCTACGCGGATGATCTGTCACACCTCGTCGAATTCTACCACGAGCAGACAGGCCGCATCCCGTCTCCCCGCGATTGCGACGTTGCCCAGTTGAGATCGTATGCGGCATACCTGCATGAGTGTGGCTACGCACGAACAACGATTGCTCGACGCCTCGCCTGCCTGCGAAGCTTCTTTCGATACTGCAAGCGTGAAGGCCTTTGCGATCACAATCCGGCAACCCCGCTGCGTACTCCTCGCGCCGGTCGAAAGCTGCCTCATTTTCTCACGACCGAAGAGATTGGTCGCCTGCTCCTGGCACCTCCTGCCAACAAGCCGGATGGCCTCCGTGACCGGGCAATCCTCGAAACGATGTACTCCGCCGGTCTGCGTGTGGCCGAAGTCGTGGCACTCGATGAAGATCACTGGGATCGAGGAGCCGGAGTGCTACGTGTTCACGGAAAAGGCCGGAAGGAACGCATCGCGCCCGTCGGCAGTTATGCAACGCAGGCACTGGACAATTGGATGGAAGTGCGTAAGCCGGATCCCAAAGGGAAACCAGACGAAACGTCGGCTATATTTCTCAATCGTTTCGGCCGACGTCTGACCACTCGCAGTATTGGTCGCATGCTTGAAAAACACATCCAGACAGCCAATCTGTCAAAGCAAACGTCGCCTCACACACTGCGTCACAGCTTCGCCACCCACTTGCTTGATGGAGGAGCCGACCTTCGCAGCGTCCAGGAACTGCTGGGCCACAAGAGTCTGACGACAACTCAGATCTACACTCACGTCAGCACTCGCCGCCTGCGAGAGACTTATGAAATGGCTCATCCGCATGCTGCAAAGGCCGGTTAGACCTACTTGAGAGGCCGCTGGCTCGCTGCCATTCCAGGACCGATGGCGAATGCTCGGTGTCCGGCCGTTCCATGTGTCTTACTGTTTCAGCGACTCGCCCAGAACTGAACTCAGCGCGGACTCGACGAATTCTCCCCGACTGCTTAAAAGGTACGTTCCGTGGCCTGTTCACCGATTGAGTCATCCAAGACGATAGGTTAATGACCGAAGCTGCCCTGCTCACCGAAACAGAGATTCCGGACTGCCTGCTGAACCGATCGAAGAATCGAATTGGCTTTGGCGACGAGTATCCTTTTGATTCACACTGGATGCGCACTGCCGACGGCATTCTGCACTATCTCGATGAAGGCAGCGGTCCGGTGCTGCTTATGGTCCACGGGAATCCCACGTGGAGTTTCGCGTGGCGGAATTTAATCCGGGAACTCAGCAGCCGCTATCGTGTCATCGCCATCGATCATCTCGGCTGTGGATTCTCTGAGAAACCCGCAGCGGGTCCCTACACGCTGGCAAACCATATTCAACGTCTGCAACAGCTGGTCGAAACGCTGGATCTCAACGACATCACCCTGTTTGCTCACGATTGGGGTGGGGCGATCGGCATGGGATGCGCGGGGCGACTGCCGGAGCGTTTTGCACGGTTCGTATTGATGAATACAGCCGCATTCCGAAGCACTCGGATTCCGCTGCGAATCGCCGTCTGTCGAATCCCATTCCTCGGAGCATTAGGAATGCAGGGACTCAATCTGTTTTCGTCGGCTGCTGTGAGGATGGCGGTTACTCGGCCGTTGAGCGCGGCTGCCAGGGCCGGATTCCTTGCTCCATATGATTCCTGGGCAAATCGGACCGCCGTCAAAGAATTCGTACACGATATTCCGCTCAAACCAGGTCATCGAAGTTATCAGACACTGGTTGAAGTCGAAGAATCACTGGCCGCACAACATGAGAAACCCATGCAGCTCATCTGGGGCATGAAGGATTGGTGTTTTAGCCCGGAATTCCTGCGGGAGTTTCAGGAGTACTTCCCGTCGGCAGACGTTCATGAGATTGCAGACGCTAGTCACTATGTGTTTGAAGATGCCGAAGAGGAAGTACTCACGGTGAGCCAGGAGTTTCTGGAACGTTGTGATCTACAGCGACACTCCGTTGATGATACTTCTGTAGGTCAGGCCGGCACGTGAAACATGCGCTCCTCCAGGACAGTCAGGGCACCAGCCCGAGCGTCGTGATGGATGATGTCTTCCCTGAAGGCATCGTCGACATGGCTTTTGCTGCGGAGGCCCGGACTCTGTTAATCGCAACCGGAGCGGGAACACTCACGCTGCTTCGACAGGACGGAATTCTCCTTCAGGCAAATCGCACCATGACTGGTGTCGAATCCGTCGTCTGGGCAGACAATGGTCAGTTCGGCGCAGCACTCGTTGGCAAGAACAAAGTTGTCTGTTTCGATTCGACCTTACAGCCGCTGTGGGATGTCAAGGTCACTGGCTCCGTTCGCACCCTGGCCATTACGCCCTTCGGCAGTCACCTGGCAGTCTGCGCGGATTCGGCACGAACACATATTGTCACGACAGACCGCGAGCAAATCGCAAAGTTCGACACGACACGTCCACTTGGATTTGTTCAGTTCCTGAAAGAGAAGCCTCGCCTGGTTGGGGCTGCGGAATTCGGACATCTGTGCTGCCACGAACTGGACGGAACCGAAGTCTGGAATGAACGCATCACCAACAATGTTGGCGGGATGTCCGTGACGGGATGTGGCCGACGGATTTTACTCGCGTCACACAACCAGGGCATCCAGATGCTCACCGGCCGTGGAAACCAGAAGGGCGCGTTCATGGTCGACGGAGTTCCCACGCAGGTCTTCGCGTCTGAGGATCGCAAACGCATCGCGGCATTCACTCAGGAATCACGGCTCTACCGACTGAATTTCGAAGGTGAGCTACAGTGGGCTGCGGACTTGTCTGCTGATTCCCCTCAGACAATCTGTATGGACGCATTTGGGAATCGATTGTTTGTGAGTACGCAGTCGGGGCGATTGCTGCAGCTGAAATGGTAAATTCGTACGGGCCGGTGCGTTGAGGAGACTGGTTGGGAAATGAAGATCACTTTTCTGGGAGCGGCGGGCGAAGTCACCGGCAGCCAGCATCTCATCGAAACCGACACAAAACGGATCCTGCTGGACTGCGGGCTGTTTCAGGGACGGGACGCCGACACAAGACCGAAGAACGAGAAGTTCCGCTGCAATCCACGACACGTGGACTGCGTGGTCCTGTCACATGCTCACATCGATCATTCGGGCAGGCTTCCGGCGCTGTATCGCGCGGGATTTCGTGGCCCCATCTACTGCACCCGAGCCACCGCTGACATCGCCGGCATGATGCTGCGTGACAGCGCACGAATTCAGCATGAAGATGCTCGATACGCAAATAAGAAGCGAGACAAAGGCGATCCGGAAATCCATCCGCTGTACGAAGAAGAGGACGTAAGAAAAGTAGAGCAGGCATTCGATTATGTATCGATTGGCAAGTGGCGGGAACTGGCCGACGACATGAAACTGCGTTTTCGGCATGCAGGTCATATTCTGGGATCTGCAATCTGCGAGTTGGATCTGCTGGACGACGGAGAATGGAAACGAGTTGTCTTTACGGGAGACCTCGGCCGTCGCGACAAGCCGTTGTTGCAGGATCCGGAAACCGTGGAACGCTGCGATGTTGTCATCACTGAATCGACATACGGGAACCGGGTTCATCCGAATGCAGGCGACGTGAAGGCTGAACTTCAGCGAGTTATCTGCGAGGCAGCTCAGCGAGGCGGGAAAGTAGTTATTCCGGCATTCAGCCTGGGGCGAACTCAGCTGATCGTGTACCTGTTAAACGAACTACGAAATGAGAATTCACTCTGTCGCGTGCCGGTGTACATCGACAGCCCGTTGGCAACGCGGCTGACGGAGATTTACCGAGATCATCAGGAAGACATGGACGATGATGTTCGAGCAACCCTGAAGTTCGACGACGACGTCTTCGACTTCGATGGCCTGACCTATATTCGTTCTCGTGATGAGAGTATGGCACTGAACCGCACCGATGGCCCATTCGTCGTAATCTCAGCGAGCGGCATGTGTGAGAATGGACGTGTGGTTCATCACATCAAACATGCAGTCGGGAACGAACGGAACACGATTCTCATCATTGGCTTTCAGGCACGACACACACTTGGTCGACAGCTTGTGGAACGTCGTGACACGGTTCGCATCTTTGGCCGCCCGTATACTCGTCGCTGTCATGTGGAAACGGTCAATGGGTTGTCGGCTCACGGTGATGCAGAAGACCTGCGATGGTGGTTTCAGCGACTTCGCGACGCAGGTGGTGCCGGAAAAGCCTTCATCGTGCATGGTGAGGAGGAAGGGGCAGAAGCTCTGGCAAACCTGATCGACGATTGCTGCGACGAAACACCTGTGATCCCGAAACTGGGCGACTCATTCGACGTGTGATTCGTGACCCTGGCTCCACCGATACTTGTGGGCTCGGACACAATTCCCGTCACTGACCGGAACGTTGCATGGAACGGCGGTGGCACCGTTGTTGAGTGATGGACCGTTCGCTAAGGTTCGCCACCGACGAAGGTGGCTGAAATAGTCCATCTGCGCCACCCGAAAGACAAACCACAACTCAGCACGTGTCGGATGTAGTTTCGGCGACACCCGGCATACTGCATGAATTCTGATTGAGGAACACAATGACGGAACGAGTCACGATTATCGGTTCGGGGCCAGCTGGCTGGACGGCGGCCATCTATGCAGCTCGAGCAAATCTGGAACCGATCGTCTACGAGGGAGCCTTCAACGAAGACAATCGGCAGAAGGGCACACTGCCTCTCGGGCAGTTGGCACTGACGACAGAAGTCGAGAACTTTCCCGGTTTTCCTGCGGGCGACATGACGGCGTATCTTGACTCGTCAATCGATGACAAGAAACGCCGCTACATGGCTCCTCATGAGAAACAGGGAGTATCCGGTCCGGAACTGATGGAACTCATGCGTCAGCAGGCGACCAATTTTGGGGCACGCGTTGTCACAGACGACATTGCAGAAATCGATCTCTCGAATCGCCCCTTCCGAGTGAAGAGTCTGGGCGGGGAAGAGTTTGAGTCTCATGCTGTCATCATCGCAACCGGTGCACGAGCAAACTATCTGGGACTGGAGTCGGAAGATCGATTCAAGAACATGGGAGTGTCCGCATGTGCTGTCTGCGATGGTGCTCTGCCGCGTTTTCGCGATCAGCCTCTCGTCGTTGTTGGAGGTGGTGACAGCGCGATGGAAGAAGCCACGTTTCTCGCAAAGTATGCATCGACGGTGTACATCGTTCATCGGCGTGATGAGTTCCGAGCCAGCAAGATTATGGCTGACCGGGCGTTAGCCAACGAACGCATCGAAGTGAAATGGAATTCGGTAATCGATGAGGTCCTGGGTAATGACGAAAACGGCGTCACTGGTGTGAGAATCCGCAACGTGAACGATGACAGTCAGACGGAAGAACTGTCCGCAGCCGGGTATTTTGCTGCGATCGGTCACACTCCAAACACTGACTTCCTCTCTGGCCAGCTTCAGACGAATGACAAAGGGTACCTGACCTGGACCGATCCGCCACGTTCCAACACAAGCGTGGAAGGCGTGTTTGCAGCAGGGGATGTCGCAGATGATCGCTACAAACAGGCGATCACAGCCGCCGGAAGCGGATGTGCGGCCGCGCTGGATGCCGAACGATGGCTGGCAGACCAGGGGCTGGAGTAGATCCCCCGGTTCCTCCGATGGTCGCCGCAGCAGAAGGTCGACTTTAGCGGTTAGGCCAATTAAATCGAAATGTGGCGATCCGAAAACATCGGGTTGCCACGTGGTACACCTGAAATGTGTGCAAGGCTGAATTACCACCTGGATCGCGAGTCGCGGACCCGCGCGCTCTCAGGTTTGGTGTTCCTTCATACATTTCGGAATCCACTCCGTGAAGGCAGCCGAGCACAATTCAACAGGCTCCACCAGCCTCATCAAACAGCTGTTTGGAGACCGGTACGACCTCTGGTCCGCTCGCGGAGGACTGAAGCAGATCCGACATGGCGTGCCTGCGCTCACTGGGATACCCGGCTTCTCTCACAGTGGACTGATTGATCAGATTCATCATACGTTCAGGACTTCGGCCTCACAGTATCGGGCAGTTGATGGAGGCTTTATCTGTGCGGTCCCGGTGAAGTCAGACGACGAGACTCTTGTCGCAGTATCGACCATGAGCAGCCAGCGGGCCGCTGAACTGCTCAGTCAGTCCAGTGAAATGCTCCCTGGCAGTGACCCATCTTCATCGGCCGGTATTTCCAGTGAGCCTGCCCCATCGGACGAAGTAAATGAAGATCATCGGCTGAGGGCTGATGAGTGCGAACTCAGTTGGCTCAGCGATCTGCCAGCCAGCGTGGCACCTCGACCGGGTGACCACTCACTGCAGGCAGTTGCCGACCGAATTCTGCCTCGCCTGAGGGAATTGATTCGTGCTGGTTCTCTCATTTTGCGATTCTCAACATCTGAACGCGACGCGCGCCGGAACGATACCGATTGGATGGCTGGAGCACCGATTCCGCCGCAGACGCTCATAGTCCTGCTCGAAAGGTACGGTCATGAAGCAATGGCTGCTGGCGGGCGATGTCTAAACTTCACGTCACCACAGTATGCAGAGGATGCTCCAGACGGAGTAGTATCGGCCGTTCTAGTGCCGGTTCAGTGGCCTGGCCGAACTCACGGATGGCTGATTGCGGCGAATAAGGACCTAAGTCTGCTGGCCAGCGGCAGTATCATCAGCCGGTACGGCGCCGACATCCAGACGGGTGATATTGAATTCGGTGCGGCCGAAATCAGCCTGGTGCGTGCTGCTGCCGCCGTGCTGTCAACCAACAGTGGGATTCTTGATTTGTTGAGCGATCGAGAAGGACTGTTGACTGGTGTCGTGCGCAGCCTGGTGAACGCACTGGATGCCAAAGACTCTTATACATGTGGCCATAGTGACCGCGTCGCCGAATTTGCTCGACTCACTGCTGCTGCAATGGGGCGCGATGAGAACGAATGCGAAGAAATTCACATGGCAGGACTGCTTCACGACATCGGCAAAGTTGGGATTCCTGATGAAGTCCTCAACAAGCCCGACAAGCTGACGCCGGAAGAGACCGAATTGATTCAACGCCACCCCGTCACCGGATACGAAATCCTGCGGCATCTCAATAGTTTCGAATATGTTCTGCCTGGGGTCCTCCATCATCACGAAGCATTCGACGGAACAGGCTATCCGGATGGCCTTGCCGGAAAGTCCATCCCACTGGCTGCTCGCATTCTCGCCGTTGCAGACGCATGGGACGCGATGACCAGTAGTCGGTCGTACCGAGACGGCATGCCGTTCTCCCGTGCGAGGAAGATCCTGAAAGAAGGAGCTGGCCAACAGTGGGATCCATCATGTGTTGCCGCATTCTTGCGATGCCTGGATGAAGTCCGCTTCCGGATGGATGTCTCACATCAGGCTCCGACCGCGCCGACAATGATTCGAAGTCTTGCGGTCGCAAAAATGGCTCGCTGGCCAGGGGACGCCGTTCAAGACACCAGAGGCTGAGAGAAAGATCCAGCTCTTTGTGCAGTTTCCTGGACAGGGGTGCGGTCAGTCCAAATGAGATTTCCATGGCAGAAATCAAGAGTGGCGATACTCAACTTTGCTCAGACGGGAACACGTTGACGGTCGAGTGACGCAACGAGCTCGAAAGAACAGCGTGTCAACGCGCGACCGAAATCGAACAGTTGGTCAACTTTGTGTGTTCGCTCCCTGGCACCGGATCTCGGCGCCGTCAGAGTTTTTGGGTTCCTCTGGACGAACCCAACGGCCTGAGCATCAGCATTGTTACTGAGGGCTGCCCCGTCAAAGTTGGTCCAACAAGCCTGAGTCTCATGGAGGTCTTCGTTGCTGTGCCGCCAAATGAATGGATCGACCTTGCGCAGTACGACATTCTGGAATGTCGTACTGGAGTTCGCAGACGAGACTCACACCTACCTCGCGCCACTACGACGTCGTGCAGTCAACGGTTATGGCTTGCTGTTCACTGAATCAATGAACTGCAAACAGGTTCAGCCACCTCCGGATATCTCTCGAATTTTGATGGAACTGTAACGTCGATGGATGGCGATGCAGGCCAAAGCCCTCCATGACGATCGCATTCCCCGCGTGGGCATCGGAACCGGCGAGGCGAGCATCACTCTCAGCCGGGCCCGGTTCCAGGGTTATTCCGTGGCCAGAATTCAGCTTCCAGTCTGCAGAACTGGTTCCAGGCTGGATGCAACGTTCCAGTCGGTAGAAGCAGCCCTTTCCGGCCCGGTCTATCCTGCCACGAATCAAATGTAACTCCGGTCACACGTTCCTTGGAGAGACACATTAGCAGAGTTTGCTGAAGCCATTGGCTCTGAACTTCGTCCAGCTGTGGCGTCGGTTCAGCATCCGGAAAGAACTCGGGCAGACTCAGGATGACGTTCACCGGTGTCTGCAGCAGCGACCAGTGATCCAGGAGTTGCGAAAGACCCAGGCGATCGCGCGGAAGACTGTACCGTGGTTGCATGCCAAAGTGAATATCCAGGTTGACCTCCGCGATGCGAACTCCCGTACGGCGCAGAGTATCAATGAACTGGATCGGAGCCAGACGATTTGCCGTATCACTCAGGTACTCGCCCCAGGGCTGCACGATGCGAAGGCTGATCTGGATCTGTTCGTCAACCTGTCGTGCAGCTTCCACACTCCTGATAACCAGATTGAGTCGCTGTTCCTCTGACAGCCCGCAACTCCCACCACAGTTTCCACCGTAGACAACTTCCCAGTGCCGGATCTTTCCGATGTATCGGCTCACCACAGTTTCGACAAAGTCAGATGCAAAGCTCTGCATGTTTATCATGTCGCCTCGCCAGCAGTTCATCCATTCGGGAAAGGAATCGTTGACGAGGTCGATCAGCGGTCCACCCTGCAGCAATAGTCGCTGGTCAGAGGCCCAGTTAACGAGCGTGTCAAACTCGTCCCAGCAGTACTGACCGTCCTGAGGTTCCAGATCTCTCCACGATGTCTGAAGCATCGCAGCAGTGAACGCCTCCAGAAACCTCTCCGGGCTGTCCGGCACCTTCTGTAATGTGCAGCCGAGTGACATTGGAAAATTTGCGGCGCGCTCGCGACGAAATGCCAGACGCTGTGTGGTGTAAAGGCGACACAGCTCACCAACGGCATCGCGGGTTGTCAGCAGGGCCTGAATTGCATCGTTGGCGGAGCCGTCAGCCGTTGACCGAAAGAACACACGCTGCGCGTCCTTTAGCAGCCGTTCAAGAACATCAGTCGTCTGCAACCCCGCACCAACCCACGCTCCGTAGAAGTTACGCAACCGGGACAATTCTCCTCGAGCCAACTCCACTTCAAGGCGGTAGACAGTGTCACATTCCCGCAGACTGGTGGTATGAGTCACCACCGGGGCACCATCGACGTGAGGTTGATACAGAATTCGCAAATGGCTGCTGTCCGTTTGGGGCCGATGGCAATGCAGGCGACCATCATTCAGTGTCGTTTCTGAAGATATAATCCGACCGTCAAACATTACAAAATCAGCGTGGTGCAGACCGTGCCGAGGTACGTGTTCCGGGAACTCAACGTCAAACTGAATCACTCCCATATGGTTAGCGCCTCGTACTGCTGCAGATCTCACTTTGTCATGAGCACAGAGTCTACGCGGACGTCCGTACATTGTTCAACAAAGCACGCACCGCTAGACTGGTCACCAGTCGCATTCTCGGGTCTGAACGGTGACTGCGTCCAACAGCCAGGCAGCATACCTATGACTGGCGATCTCCGAAAACAGGAATGAAGTTCCATGAGCGTAGCAGTGCGAAGTGAACTGCCCGGTATTCCCGTGAAACGCGGCAAAGTCAGAGACGTCTACGACCTGGGTGACCAACTGCTCCTCGTCGCGACCGATCGCATCAGCGCATTCGACTATGTGCTGCCGACAGGGATTCCTCACAAAGGCGAAGTTCTGACGCGAATGAGCGAATTCTGGTTTGAGCAACTGGATGTGGATCATCACTTCCTGACCAATGACCTTTCAGGACTGAACCTGCCGTCTGAGACTGATCTGTCGCAGCTGTCCGGCCGCAGTATGGTTGTGAAGAAGACCGAAGTGATTCCGATCGAATGCGTTGTCCGTGGCTATCTGGCGGGTTCGGGCTGGAAGGAGTATCGGCACAGCAGCACGGTTTGTGGAATGACTCTGCCTGCCGGCTTGCAGGAAGGCAGCCAGTTGCCGGAGCCCATCTTCACCCCGGCCACCAAGGCCGAAGAAGGACACGATGAGAACATCAGCCTGGATCGTATGGTCGAATTAGTAGGGGTTGATTTGAGTCAGCACCTGCGGGATCTGAGTTTGAGCATCTATTCGCAGGGCGCGAGTCTGGCGCGTGAGCGTGGCATCATTCTGGCCGACACGAAATTCGAATTTGGCATCCTCGATGGACAGGTCTTGCTGATTGACGAAGTGATGACTCCTGACAGTTCACGCTTCTGGCCGCAGTCCGAGTACGCACCGGGACGAAGCCAGCCATCGTACGATAAACAGTACGTCCGCGACTGGCTAAGCAACTCCGGGTGGGACAAGAACAGTCAGCCACCGGAGCTCCCGGACGTGGTGGTCCAACGAACGACAGCCCGTTACCTCGAAGCCTTCGAACGGCTGACCGGAACCGCGTTCTGACGATGGACTGTTTGAAGTGCCCAGTCCTGAAGAATTCGTTCGCTTTATTCGGTGTGACCACTTTCGTCAGAGACCATGTCTTCCAGTTGAACGATTGATCCTTTGTCTCAAAAAGCTTCTGCGCGTTCGGCGTAGTCCTTCGTTGCCCGGCGTTCTGCAGACAGCACAGCTTCGAGCGTTCCTCAACTTGTCTTTGCCGGAGGAAGCCGGACGAGCGGTCGTCGTCGTTTCTCCGCCAAGCGCGACCATCTTTTTGGCACGGTACAGCGTGAGTCTGCTCGTCTGTCACGTCTGCCAGCAAGAACTGAGACAGCTGAGCACCGCACGGCCCATTGGCCCTTGCGGCGCAGGTGATCTACTGCACGACCGCGCCGAGTTCACCCGCCAGATCTTCCTTCAACCTGTCGATGAAAATTGCCTTGTCGATTCGTCTGCTGCCGTTCAGTCCTGGTTCCGAGCTGCCGCTAACTCGTTCGGAGAAGGCGCATACTGATGATTTCTCTGCGGTGAAGTGCATGACAAAAACCGGTCTGCGAGCTGCTACATCACAGCCTCAATATCGATGGTCCCGGTCCAGGTTTCGTTTGGCGGCAGAATCTTCAGGCCGGCCTCGATCCCCTGCTGGTGCAGATTGATCGCATCCGTTGCACACGTATAGGGCTCCAGACAAACGGCCGCTGTCCATGGTGGCGTGAACGCCACAAGTTCCTGAAAGTCCGCAGAGAATCTCTGGATCACCTTCCGCCCCGAGGAAGGCTCGGCAACGTATGTCTCCACCAGACCATCGCTCCCGGTGCTCAACCCCGAGAATGCATTGTCCAGTTTGAGTGAGCCATAGTTGGGCGATTGCGATAAATCACATTCTGTGGCAATCTCACCTGTTGCGCCGGTTGGCAGGCAATCGATCAACTCACGAGATTTCTCAACCGGTGCGAAGACGGTGCACTCATCAGCGCTTGCCGTCGCAGAGAGCGGTAGTCGGAAGTACGAATGAGTACCCAGGCCCCATGGCATTGGTTTAGTGTCCGGGTTCAGGACCGTGAATTCACAATGCAACGTCGTTCCCTTCAGCTCATAGCAGACCTTCAGTTCTGCGTCCGTCGGCCAGAGACCACTTCGGTCTTCTGCGTCAACGCTCAGACGAAACACGCCAGTGACAGACGACTCGGACTGTTCTTCAACCCGCCAGGGTTTATCCAGACAGAAACCGTGGATCGCATTGCCCGAACCGTCGTAGCTGACAACTGATTCCGGCAATTCATATTCCGTGCCGTCCCATGTAAACCTGCCCGAACGAATGCGATTTGGAAACGGAAACAGGATCGGAATGCCGTTGTGGCTGGGTGGTCTGGTTCCGTCTTCAAATCCTTCTTCCGCCGCAATCACATCGAGCTCCTCAGCCCCCTGACGAGCGACAAAGGAGTAACAATTGAACCCGGCGTTCACCGCAATGAAGGCACGCGAACCAGTGCTGGAATCAGATATTTCAACGATCGACATACCGTTTGCTTTCTTCTGTATCATGCTGCCCGAGCTTGCCGGACCGATCAGGGACAAATCTCCGGTGGCAGAGGACGATGTACTCAATTGCCTCCCAAAATGCCACCTCGGTGTTCCGAGAGAACATGCTGCAGCTTGACGCACGGATCTTTGACCGGACCCTTTGCCAAATCCGGAGAACGTGTTGCGGACAAAGTTCTCGCACCTTGTTCTTCGGGGATCACTTGACGTAAGCGGGACCGTCGCGACGGGCGTCATAGGGAATGAAGCGGCGACTACGACTCCCGTACAGCGGGAACAGCCACAGGTCATTGTCCCATTCCTGAATCGAAGCGGGGCTCAGTCGCTGCACATAGATGTTGGTCAGATAGAACCGAGTGCGAGGATGGAGCTCTCTCAGCAGACCCAGCACTGACTCCACTCGGTGGTTGTCGAGCGGGAACTTGTTCTTGCTGGCGTACCTCAACCGGAAGCCTCGCGACTCGTAGCCGAACTTTACATGCCGAGCGTTCAGACGCGGCACTGAGAGCACATACAGATTGACGCCAAATGGTTCCTCCTGCAGTCCCGTAAGCAACATCGGAAAGTACAAACCATCGACACCACCTGTTTGGAACGTGAAGTGCAGTGGATGCAGATCGGCACTTTCGCTGTGCTGTAGTTCCGTGTCGGTGACTTTCACACAGCAGAAGACGTAGTTGCGCTGGCGATAGAACTCAAATACGTCGTCGCCATTTGTAACCGACTGGTAGCCGTTCTCATCGAGCCACTGGTTGAGGGCGCCGTTAGCGTTCTCACGAACGAGGGCCACTTCGTAGGAGCCGACAACTTTTCGAGACAGCACGTCGACTGCGGGTCCGCCACCTCCCGTTCCAAAGCCACCCGTCTTCTTGCTGAATTTCTTAACGGGTGGTCTCGTCTTGCTCTTGACATAGTCGAAGAGTTCTCGAAACAGCTTTGCCTCTGCCTTCTTCACTGTCGGTTCATTGGGGAACGGCACGACCCAGGCGAATCCGTTCACCTTTCCCTTAACCGCGATTTTCAGAATCAGATCTTCAACGAGCGGAGCGCCGCGAGCCGGTGAACGGCCGATGATGATGGCTTCCTGGGATCGTTCCTGTAGCGAGCCCCAGTAGCCCCGCAACGCCTTGACCATCCCATCCGCCGAGACCTCGGTAGTACCCGCCGCCAGCAACGCGACCGCGCAACCCACCGTGAAAGCAAATTGGCGTCCGCTCATGATGAAGCCCTTTGTGTAATCAACGTATACCAGTTGTCCACTTGACAACGTGACTCACTCCGAACATGACATGCCGTGCCCCCGGCATCACTCGCTATCTGCCATGACACGTGCGTGAACCGGCCAGCATCCTGAAGGGGTTCCTGATCGTGATGCATGCCCTTCCTGTTCCGGTTCTGAAATCGCAGAGACCGCAATAGTACTCAATTTCTGACGCGTCGTCATTCCGCAGGAATTGTCAGACTACACCAGGACAACTCCGACGCTGTGTGGACGTACTCAATTGCCTCCCAAAATGCCACTGCGTTAAGACAACAGACATAAAAGAGGGATAGTCGAAGAGTCAGTTGATACACTCATGGCTCCCACCGATCCTGTTGGGCCAGGGAAATTTGGGACCGGCATCGAAACCAATCCAGTGAACATGTGGGACGATTGGCAGGAAGAATGGCAGGTACGTACAAGCTCAAACGGTCCGAGAGGAAGTCATCACGGCGACCGAGCTACGCAGAGGACGGTAACCGATATCAAGGAGGTCGTCTGGCGTCACTGGATGCGTATCGGGGATTCATCATGATCGCGTTGGCAGCTCACGGCTTTGGGATTGCTCATTTTGCCTCCTTACCACCGGAAGCTCCCGCGTGGAAGATTGCCGACTATGAAAGCTGGCAAACAATCAGTGAACATTTTCGCCATGCAAAATGGGTGACGGTCAGCCCCACTATTGGCATCGCTTTCTGGGACCTGATTCAACCAGCGTTTATGTTCATGGTGGGTGTTGCCATGCCGTTTTCCTTTTCACGTCGAACGGCGTTCGGCGATCCGCCGAACGCTCGTCTGCTACACGCTTTCATTCGAGCCGTGGTGCTCGTGCTGATCGGCGTATTTCTGTATTCCATCGGACACGCCCGGACCAACTGGATCTTCCCGAACGTGCTGGCACAAATCGGCCTCGGCTACTTCTTCGTCTATCTGTTGTTGAATCGCGGGCAGACTGCTCAGATAAGTGCAATCGGTGTGATTCTCGTGGGCTATTGGGCGTTCTTCTATCTCAGTCCTCCCGCTGAAGACTATGACTACGCAGCGGTGAATGCGAGCCTTGAGGATGGTGAGATCTTCACAGACTCACTTGCTCCATGGTCGAAGAATGCGAACGCAGCGTTTGCATTCGATCAGTGGCTGCTGCCTCAACTTCGATCTCCTGTCGAAGACGAAGCATCGGAGGCTCCGCCTGATGACGACAGCACACAGCAAGAGGCAAACGACGTCGATGGTGCAGATGCCCGAAAGTCACCAAAAAAAACCGGCGTATTTCGCAAGTGGTTCTTTAGCAACCCGGAAAAGTACGGATACAACCGAGGAGGATATACGACGCTCAATTTCATCCCATCGATTGCGACTGCATTGCTTGGCGTCCTGTGTGGCCAGCTCTTAATGTCGGGGAAGCGACCGGGGGCAATCGTGCTGACTCTGTTGATCTGGGGAGCCGTCTGCGCGGGGCTCGGCCTGGCAGCTCACATGACAGTCTGTCCGATTGTTAAACGCATCTGGACTCCGAGTTGGGCCTTGTTCAGCGGCGGATGTGTTATCTGGATGCTGGCGTTGTTCTACGTCCTGTTTGATGTGCTGCCGTTCCGCAGTGTCAGCTGGCCACTCCAGGTTGTCGGCATGAACTCCCTCGCAGTCTACTTGATGGGCGAGCTCCTGTACCGCTGGGTTGGCGACAACGTCGTGGCGATCCACTTGTCCGGATTCCTGGAAACGTTCTTTCCGACTGGAACGTTGGACGATGAGATGTTTGGCCGAATCATCCAGCCTTGCGCTGTCGCGATCGTCTTTTGGCTATTGTGTGTCTGGATGCACCGAAAACGCATTTTCGTGCGAGTTTAATCCGTCATATCGCCGTCCCGGTTTTCGGAACCGTTACTCAACGACACCAGCCGCATGTTCGATCAGTGAATCTCGAAGACTCCTTTGCAATTGACCGTTTTGACAGCCAGGATGCTGCTTCGCCCTCGTTGTTCCGGAAACGACCTCCCACAACTACCAGGAGCTGAAATCGAAATGCAACGACTCCTTACCGTTCTTTCTCTGGCCACTATCTGTGTCACTCAGACGGCCCTGGCAGCTGATACCGAACTCCCTGTCGTTTTCTCGGAGGACTTTGAAAGCGGCAGCGACCGCTGGGAAATTCTGGATCCGAAAACGTGGAAGCTAAGTGAGCGAGATGGAAACAGCACGCTGGAAATCACAGAACGCGGCAGCGAATACAAGCCCGCCGTTCGCAGTCCCGGTCACGTTGCGCTTATTAGAGACGTCGAAGTGAAAGACTTCGAACTGACCTTCCGAGTGCGAAGCACCAAAGATACGGGCAATCACCGCGACTGTTGCGTGTTCTTTGCGTGGCAGGATAAGACTCACTTCTATTACTCCCACATCGGAGCAAAGCCGGATCCTCACAGCGGCCAGATCATGATCGTTAAAGATGCGCCGCGGAAGGCGCTCACCGAAAACAAAAACCTCACGCCGTGGAATGATGAATGGCACAACGTGAAGGTGACTCGGAATGCCGACTCCGGTGAAATCGCCGTCTACTTTGACGATATGGACCAGCCTCACATGCAGGTAACGGACACCACGTTCAAAAAAGGACGAATTGGTCTGGGCTCCTTCGACGATCTGAACGAGTTCGACGACATCGTACTGCGCGGCAGATAGGTGGTAGTTCCGCTTGTGGAGAAGAGATTCTGTCACTGGCGGGACTGACGATTTCTGGTGAACCTCATGAGACGAGTTTTTTTCATTCTGTGTCTGATGGTCACTTCGACCGGGCTATGCGACGAACCGCACGATGTGTGGCCGGAGCTGGCACCCGGCGAAACAAAGCGCAACACCGGCGAGACACTGCCGTTTCGGCCGCACGAGAACCCGCCGGTGACGCGCGTTGTCAGAATTACCCAACCAACGTTCACCGTTCATCAACCCGACAACCCCAACGGTTCGGCGGCGGTAATTCTTCCCGGCGGCGGATTCGGAAAAATTGTGCCTGACAAAGAAGGGACCGAGGCGGCTGACTGGCTGAACGATCTTGGAGTCACTGCCTTCGTCGTCAGCTACCGCACCAACGAAGACAAGTCGGTCCCCGGCTGGGTCAAACCGCTGCAGGACGCGCAACGTACCCTGTCGCTGGTGAGGTCTCAGGCTGCTCGCTGGCAGCTCGACACGGATCGAATCGGACTGGTGGCGTTCTCGGCCGGAGGTCAGGTCGGCGCTCGATTGCTGAGCGAGCCCACAAAACGATCATATGACCGCATTGATGACGTGGACGACACGCCGTTTCGGCCGGATTTTGCGGTGCTGGTTTATCCCTGGAATATCTACGATACCGACAACGACTCACTGGTGGAAGGTATCATGGTGACAGAGCAGAGTCCTCCGACGTATATCGTTCACACTGACGATGATCGCTCGTCGTCCGCAGGAGCGGCATTGTATTATGCGGCGTTGAGGAAGCTGCAGATTCCGGCGGCTTTGCACGTCTACGGAAATGGTGGTCACGGTTACGGTCTGCGACCTGTGAAGGGATCACAGATTTCAACGTGGCCCCAATTTGCGAGTCACTGGCTTGGAACGCAGCACATTTTGGATCATTGACGGACGGGCAGATTGATGCAGGTTTTTCGTTGCTTCGAACAGATCAGCAGGCTTCCAGCGATGGGTCTTGTCGGCGTTTGCATCTCCGCTCACGCGGCTGATTCGCCTTCCTTTAGTCGTGACATTCAGCCACTGCTGGCCAAACACTGCGTCGTGTGTCACGGCCCGGACGAAGCTGAAGCAGGCCTGCGACTCGATGTGGCGGAACACGCTCTTTCGCCTCTGGAATCCGGCGCAACGGCAATCGTTCCGGGGAAACCGGATGCCAGTGAACTGCTGGCTCGCGTTACATCAACCGACGAATCCACTCGCATGCCTCCGGAAGGGGAACCACTTTCCGACGCCGACGTCTCTGTGCTTCAAAGATGGATTCAGGGAGGAGCTGCCTTCGAACAACACTGGGCCTACAGACCTGTGCAACAGCCGTCGTTGCCAAAAGTCCAGAATCCGACATGGATACAGAATCCGATCGATCAGTTTGTGCTGGCACGACTCGAAGCCAATGGTGTCGCGCCATCGCCGGAAGCGGCACCAGCGAGTCTCATCAAACGCCTGTACTACGATCTTGTCGGGTTGCCGCCAACACCCGCCGAAGTTGATGCATTCGTTGCCGACAAAACGCCCAATGCCTGGGAAACGCTGGTCGACCGACTGCTGTCATCTGAGCATTTCGGTGAACGGTGGGGGCGCCACTGGCTGGATAAGGCTCGCTATGCAGACTCCGACGGGTACGAAAAAGACCGTCCTCGTCCGAACGCGTGGCGTTATCGCGACTGGGTGATTGATGCGATCAATCAGGATATGCCGTTCGATCAGTTCACCATTGAACAACTGGCCGGTGATTTGCTGCCGGACGCGACTCCCATGCAGAAGCTGGCCACGGGATTCCACCGTCAGACTCTGACCAACACCGAAGGAGGAACCGACCAGGAACAGTTTCGAGTTGAAGCTACCTTCGACCGCACAGAAACAACCGGCACAGTCTGGATGGGGCTCACCATGACCTGCGCCCGGTGCCACACTCACAAGTACGACCAAATTACTCAAAAAGAGTACTACCAATTGTTTGCGTTTTTCAACAACGCGAACGAAGCAAGTATCGACGTTGCTCGCAGCGAAGAGGAAATGCAGCAGTACCAGCGCGACCGCGCCGCTCACGATGCACAGGTTGCAGACCTTGAAAAGCAGTTCATTGACGCCAAAGCCGCTCTCGCACCTCAGACCGATTTGTGGGTCGAACAAATGCGAGGACTCATCGAGAACGGATCGTCGACACCGCTCGAATATCATTCGCTGAAACTGGTCGACGCCAAAGCCGACAGCAAAGCAGAGCTGAAACTGCAGGATGATGGTTCGCTATTGGTATCCGGGGCTGAGGCGGACGCTGACAAGTACACCGTCGTCTTTGAATTTCCGGACGAACCGATCACCGGGATTCGGATCGAAACGCTGGCGCACGAATCGCTTCCGTCCAAAGGACCAGGACGGGCGGCCAATGGAAACTTCGTCCTGAACAACCTGCAGGTCTTCTTCAGCGAAGACAAAGAGTTCAAGGACAAAACGCCACTGCAGTTCGGGACAGCTCAGGCAGACTTTTCTCAGAACGATTTTCCCGCAGAGGATGCCCTTTCTGCTAACAATAAATCCGGATGGGCGATTGCACCGAAATCCGGGACGAGTCACCAGATCACAGCCTTCACCAGACAGGGGGCTTCGGCTGGCAGCACAAAGTTTCTGCAGGTGGTCTTGGATCAGCAATACGGTGACCAGCACGTGATCGGCCGCTTTCGAATCACGGCCGTTTCCGGTTTCGACGCCGTGCGATCGCTCCCATCAGCGGTTCTCGCCGCGATCAAGGCAGAAGCATCTGCCAGAACGGATGAACAGCGAGAAACCATCGCGGAATACTACGCGTCCATTACGCCACAGACTGCACAGCTAGCCGCGTCACTTGCAAAGTTGAAGAAAAACGCGCCGAAGGCACCGCTGATGCCTGTGCGAATTATCGTACCGGCGGAACGAACGACCAACCGACTGCATCGCGGCGACTTTCTGCAACCGGCGGACGCAGTTGCCAGCGCTACGCTTGGAGTCATCAACGGAACTCATCCGCTGCAGGCCCGTCAGCAGGACACGGCGGCAGATCGTCTGGATCTCGCACGCTGGCTGGTCGATTCTGCCCATCCGCTGACCGCGCGAGTCACTGTCAATCAGATGTGGGCGCATCTGTTCGGACGCGGCATTGTGCCGACTCAAAACGATTTCGGAGTTCGAGGCGAACAGCCCACTCATCCGCAGCTTCTCGACTGGCTGGCGTGGCAGTTTCCTCGTGATATGAAGTGGAGTCGCAAGTCACTGATTAAGACGATCGTGATGAGTGCCACCTGGCGGCAGTCGTCACATCATCGTCCTGAGCTGCTCGAGTCAGATCCGACGAACCAGCTGCTGGCTCGACAGAATCGAGTTCGAGCGGAAGCCGAAGTCATCCGCGATCTGCATTTGTCAGTAAGTGGGTTGCTGAGCGACACGATTGGCGGGCCGAGTGTCTTTCCGCCGCTGCCGCCAGGCGTCGCGGAACTCAGCTACGCCAACAACTTCAAATGGAACACCAGCAGGAATGACGATGCCTATCGTCGAGGCATGTATACGTTCTTCAAACGAACGTCGCCTCATCCGACGCTGGTGAGTTTCGACTGTCCCGATTCCAACACGACTCGGCTACAGCGGGAAACCAGCAATACACCGATTCAGGCACTGGTGACGCTGAACAACGAAGTCTATACGGAAGCCGCTCAGGCGCTCGTTCGCCGTGTGACAAACGAAGGAGGAGATAACGACCGTCAGCGACTGACGTATGCACTGCGTCTGTGCATTGCGCGGGTGCCGGACGATGCCGAAGTGGACCGATTTGAGACACTGCTGGCGGAAGCGCGTGAGTATTATCAGTCGCATCCGGATGATGCGAAACGATTGATTCACAAACATCCGACGGAGTCTCTGTCGGCAGGAGACAACGCGGCCTGGGTCGCCACGGTCCGAATGATTACGAATCTGGATGAGTTTATTGTCAGAGATTGATGGTTGAATAATGATGCATCTGGTTCATCAACTGGCCGCTGACAATCGCAAACGCTGAAAACGCATTGACGAAACAATAATGACTATGTCTGAACAATACACAATCAGCGAATACACCAACCGGACCCGGCGTGAGTTTCTAAACACCACCGCCAGCGGCCTGGGAATGGCGGCACTCGGATCGATGTTGACGCACGACGGATTGATGTCGTCCACAGCGGCTGCCGAAATTGTCAATCCACTGGCTCCTCGTCAGCCTCACTTTGACGCCAAAGCCAAAGCGTGCATCTTTATCTTCATGGCCGGTGCTCCGTCGCACATCGATCTGTTCGATGAAAAACCGATCCTGAAGGAGCGACACGGCCAGCCCTTGCCGCAGTCCATGCTCGAGAAGGTACGGTTCGCATTCATCCAGAAGGAGAACGCACTTCTTCAGGGATCTCCGTTTCGCTATCACCAGCACGGTAAATGCGGAATGCCGCTGAGTGAACTGCTGCCTCACATGGGAAGTGTGGCCGACGATCTGCTGCTGATTCGATCGCTGCACACGGATCAGTTTAATCATCATCCCGGCCAGTTGCTGATGCAGTGCGGTCGAGGCACCTTTGGACTGCCAACAATGGGCTCCTGGCTCAACTACGGCCTGGGAAGTGAATCGCAGAATCTGCCTGGCTATGTCGTGCTGAACAGTGGTCGAGGTTCCTCCGGCGGAGCCACGTTGTGGCAATCCGGGTTTCTGCCGTCGACCTACGCAGGAGTATTGTTTCGAAACCAGGGCGAACCGGTCTTGAATCTCACCAATCCCACTGGCATTCCCATACAGCTGCAAAGGCAGGGTTTGGACGCTCTGCGAGCTGCCAACCAGCAACGTTATGCGGAAGTGCACGATCCGGAGATCGCGGCGAGAATCGCATCGTATGAACTGGCCTACCGCATGCAGTCGGCGGCTCCGGAACTCATCGACCTCTCGGGTGAGTCCAAAGCAACGATCGAAGCCTACGGGCTGGACCGCACGGAGAAGAAGGACTTCAAAGGACGAGGCAAACAGGGGAACACGTATCAGAGTTTCGCCCGCAATTGCCTGCTCGCTCGACGAATGGTCGAACGTGGAGTGCGATTCATCAACATCATCTATGCGTCATGGGATCATCACAGCAACATTCCGTCCGAACTGCCTTACAACGCAGGCTGCGTCGATCAGCCGATCGCGGCACTGATTCGGGATCTCAAAGAACGAGGCATGCTGGATTCCACGATGGTGGTCTGGGGTTCTGAGTTTGGACGCACACCGCTTGGCGAAAACCGAAAGGGGAAACGCGACGTGGGAACCGGTCGCGACCATCATCCGTATTCGTTCAGTATGGTGATGGCAGGAGGAGGACTCAAAGGCGGCCAGGTTTACGGAGCCACAGACGACATCGGCTGGAACGTGACCGAAGATAAGGTCCATATCAACGATCTTCACGCGACAATGCTGCACCAGTTCGGCCTCGATCATCTGAAACTAACGCACCGCTATCAGGGCCGTGACTTCCGTCTGACAGATGTCGGCGGAGAAGTCATTCACGACTGGATCGCATAGCCGAGCCAGTCCGCGTGCGTTATGCCTCTGAACCGCCACGTTGTCGACGGGACTTTGTGTGCGGTGCCGGCGTGCGGATCAGGCCCGGCAGGACGTCCGCGTCAAGGTCTGCAGTGTTGCCAGCTTTCAGATGTTCCCACGCGATTGCCGCCATCGCCGCGTTGTCGGTGCAGTACTCCGGTGCCGCGATGGAGAGTTCAATGTTGTTGTCTGAACACATTTGAGTGAGACGTTCGCGGAACAGATGATTGGCCGCCACGCCACCGCCGACGCACAATCGCGGATGACCGGTTTGCCGGATTGCTCGTTGAGCCTTCCGAACCAGCACGTCAATAACAGCTTCCTGAAATGATGCAGCCAGGTCCGGCACTCGATCAGGTGGAGTCACTTCCAACTGGTCTGGGCCCGGTTGGCCTCGAGCAGCATAGAGAACGGCTGTTTTGAGCCCGCTGAAGCTGAAGTCGAGTCCAGGCTTTCGCAACATCGGACGAGGCATCGCAACGGCTTTGGGATCTCCCGACTTTGCCGCCTCTGAGATGGAAGGACCGCCGGGATAGGGCAGCGCAAGAATAC
>Ga0180430_10000283_pt1 | contig 57462 bp, 72 predicted proteins | sample SS_ome_9_FD_132999 | JGI IMG/M metagenome (GOLD analysis project Ga0180430, IMG submission 132999) | Hypersaline lake sediment archaeal communities from the Salton Sea, California, USA - SS_1_S_2 metaG | ecosystem: Environmental > Aquatic > Non-marine Saline and Alkaline > Hypersaline >...
CGCATCAGTTAAACCGCCGTGATCCGCCCGACCTCGGCGTCGAGCGTGTGGCCCGTGGAACCCGTCGGGGCAGTGTAGTCCAGATCGACGCTGGCCATTCCATCAGGGATGTCGACGACCCACGTCTGCTGAGATGACGCGGTGAGGTTCGCGGTGATCGTCGTGAGGACGTACCACGAGCCGCTCGCGGGCTTCACTCGCACGTCGATCTGCGCGCCGACGGTGATCGTGCCGGTGCCGTTGTTGTGCTCGATCCCAAGACTCGCGCGGTACGCGCCGGAGACATCGAGGTCTGTGGAGTTCCCGGTCGCCGTGAGCTGAGTGATTGCGGCTCTGTCTTTCGTAGGGGCCATCGTCCCTCCTTACTCGGCGTCGAACGTCTTGCCTGCGTGCTGATAGCGGCCGACGTACTGCGCGAGAAGCGAGCTCTTCCACCCCTCATAGAACGCGCGAACGGCCGCGAGCAGCTCGGCACCGTCGAGTGTGGTGGGCAGACTTCGCTCCCGATACAGCGCCGTGCCATTGTCCAGAGCCGTCTTCTGATCGACCGTCATCAGTGCCAGGGCCTCGTCGCGAATCTCAGCCGTTGGAGACACGACGTGCCACGTGCCCGGCGAGCCGGGTACCTCGATCCGTTGCGCGAGCGGGATGTCGTACACCATGCCGAGATGAACATGCCCCACGCTACCCGGCAAGACAAGAATCTCATTCGCCATCCGAACCTCCAAAGCGGCGCGCCCCGAAGAGCGCGCCGCTGAATTGCTGTGACTACGAGCCGGTGGCCCGAGTGAGGATCATCGGGAAGCCGCCCGTGTACGCGAGCGTCACGTCGCCACCGTTGGTCGGCAGGTCCGCAGGCCAGAACCCGATGAGCAGCGCATCCGCGTCGCTGGCCGTTCCCGCCCTGTGGAAGATCGCACCCTTGATCGTCTGACCCGACGCGAGCGACGTCCACGTCTGATCGGCCGCCGCGAACGTCGCGCGGTTGTTGCCGTCGTCCACGGCGATGGTGATGGAGCTCAGCGTCTTCCGCCCCGCCCCGCCGTGCCCGCCGGTGTACCCCGTGACGGAGAGCTCACCGAGAGTGGTGATATCGCCGACGTTGTCGTCCTCGTCGTCCATGTCGTTCGTGGACTGGACGAGCAGCGTCTTCAGGGTATCAGCGTCCATGTCGACGTTGCCCTTGAGGAGCTCGGCGAGGAAGTTGTTGCTGACGAACTTGACCGCACTGGCCATGTCAGTCCTCCTTTCCGAGAACAGGGACGAGCATGATCGGCTCGACCGGACGACGATCCGGTCCGTCGAACTGCGAGACGCGCACGACGCCGATGCGCACGTGCGTCGCGCCCTTGTGGGGCTCGGGCCACACCGGAACGCCCGGCATGTACGTCTCGTTGAGAACGACGGCGCTCGGCGTCTCTTCGGTCTCGAAGCTGACGCTCTTCTCGACGATCAGCATGTGCCCGTCGTCCAGGTCGTCTTCGGGGTCCGGAACGCAGACGGCCTTACGAACGCGCACGAGATCACCGACGAACTCCGCGTTCGCGATGGTGCACTTGGTCCGCTGGCGCCGGACGAGCAAGCCGTTCTCGATGCCGGACGTCTGCTCGTCGGGCACTCCGCCCACACGGTGACGACGGCGGCTCTCGGTGATGGCCCAGCGCTCGCGCTTCACACGAACCATCTCGCCCGTATCGGGATCCTCCTCCGTGGCCTCGAACTCTTCCTTGCGCACGGGCTGAAGGAACAGTGCGTAGAGGTCCTCGGGGAGATCCGCGAAGTCGAGCGTGTTCGACCCAGTCGGGTCCCACGAATCCATCTCGGTCTCCTTTCTCAGCCGGACCGCTTAACGCCGAACTCAGCGGCGTTGACTGCGGCGGGCGTCCAGGCCCCACCGGCCTCCGGATTGTCTTCCCACATCTGACGGAACGCGGCGAACGTGGCCGAGTTGACGGTCTCCTCGTCGCCTTCGACGTTGGTCGAGTTGGTCCGCACCATGGGCTTCATCTTCCGCGTTCCCCACGAGGAGACCGCGGCCTGCGTTTCCACTTCCACGCCCTCGATCGCACCGGCGATCGAAGCGAGGTTCTCGTAGTCCATGAGATCGAGCTCGTCGTCCGCGTCTGACTCCAAGTACGTTGCGGCGTCATCCGCGGCAGCCTCGTCCACCATCGCGTAGTGATCGGTCCCGGTGCTCGGCGTCCACCCGGACGTTGTGCCGTCCGCAGTCGCGACCCTCTCCTCGACGACTTGCACGCCGAGGAAGGAACCGCCCGACGCGTCCATCGCGTAGAGGTGGTCGAGCAACGTCCACCCTGTGCCACCATCGTCTTGGATCGTAACATCAAACGAGTCCGCGCCACCTGCGCCCGTGTCTACTGTGTTGAGCGCCGTGGCTGCGAACGACTGAACGCCGTCTACGTAAGCCTCAACCTCGCCAGCCGTCGCGCTGAACTTGACCCTGATCTCAACGTACTGCCAGGAGGTCTTGCTCGCCGCTGCGGTCAACACCAGGTCACTGCCGACCTGCGTTGCGCCGCGATAGAACCCGAACGTCGTGCTGCCCGCTGCGGTGCTCTTCGGCTTGAACTCAAGCTGTAGCACGCCGCTGAGGTAGAACCGAACGCGCAGCCCGGTGGTGACAGGCGAGTTCTTCAACGAGACGTCGAAGCCGAGCGTCCACTCGGTGTCCTCAGTGAGTGTGCGAGTGTGAAGCGTCTCGGCGGTTGCGATCGCCTCCCACGCGAGACCATGATGGTGCCCGGTCTCGGTCTGCGGTCCTGACGCGTCGAGGCTGGTGTTCGCACCCGACCAACGACGCGCGATGTCCGCGCGCCCGAGCGCACTCGCGGTGAAGAGATCGAAGCCTTCGATGATTCGCAGCGTCATGCCGGCATTCCTCCACGTCGGCTGTAGCGGGATGCGTCTTCCTCAGCGAGGAAGTCGAGGAACGCGCGACGCCCGCCCGCGACGAGTCTCTCGACTTCGCTTTCGGACCCCACGACCACGGCCCTCAGCATGCCTCCACCCGCATCCACCGAGCCTCCTGTCTGGAACCCGCGCTTGAGCGTACGGGCCGAGGGACGCGAACCCAGGGTTGCTAGAGCACTGCGTGGGACCATCCTACGGCGTAGAGCCTCCATGGCCCCGGAGCCGTAGAAATCCACGGCGTCCCTGGGGATCACGAACTCGCCAGGGGCGAGGACCGCCGGGACGACGTCGCTGCGCACGTGGCGCGGGCCGGGGATGGGACCGCCCGCGTTGCGTCGCAAGAGACCGCCGAGACGCCCAGTTGCCGGGAGGATGTTCAACCCGCCGGGGCCAAGCGCCTTGATCATCGCGCCCGCGATCGCCGCCTGAAGAATCATCTTCGAGAGGCCCTTGAGGAAGCTCACCACGAACTCAGACCACGAACCCTTCATCTCCACGAAGGCGTCCGCGATCTTGCCCGCGACGTCGGTGACGAACTTGGTCCCTACCTCAACACCGAGCTGGCGGAGATCCGCGAGATCCTCAAGCGTATTCTGGATCCCGGCCGCCATGCCCGTCCAGAACGTTCCCTGAACCTCGTCGGCACCTGCGACTTCGCGCTTGACCAGACCGAGCTGCTCGATGATCTGACGTAGCTCAGTCTGAAGGATCGCCGCTTCCTCAGAGTTCGCCTTCGCGAAGAAGGACTCGAGCAGCTGATCGAAGCGACCGATCTCGCCGCGCATTGCCGCGATGGCTTCCTGCTCTCGCTCGACTGCCTCAGCCGGGAAGATGAACCCGCCCTCACCGAGCTCGCGAGCGGTGTCGCGCTTGGTGCGGAATGCCTCCATCCGCTTCTCGAGCTTCTCGAACTCGGCGGTGACCCGCTGAACGACCTGCTCGATGTTCACGCCAGGCTTTGCGCTCTTCGCCCCATCGCTGCCAGCGAATGCGCCGAGACCGAGAGCCTCGTACAGCAAGTTCGGAACCGGCCGCACGCCGGCGCCGATGTCTGCGATGCCCTTGCGCACAGCATCGACCACGCTGCGAAGCGCGTCGCGACCTTGCGCTCCTCTGAGCTTCGCGCTGAGCTCATCGGACCACATCTTGATCAGGTCATCAATGGCCTGACGCGACCCAGGCGCGAGGCCCTGCGCGATGTTCGGAAGCTCCTCGCCGATGATGCGGCCAGCGTCCTCGATGAACTTCTGCGACCGCTCGCGCACCGCGGCCTTATCCGCGTCAAGCAAGCCGTCAGTGATCTGGCCGCTGAGCTCGCCCTCGAGTCGCGTCTGCTCGTCCTGAAGCTTCTTCACCTCAGCGTTGAAGAGCCGACGGCGATCGGTGTACATCTCGGCCAGTTCCGCAAACCTGCGGAACATCGCGTCCGCCTGCGGATCGCCATGGGACAAGTCACCGAGTCGCGCGAAGTGCTCCGGGTTGTCCGCGATGCGCTGAAGCTGCTTGAGCTCCTCGCGAACCACGGGCAGTCGATTCCCGATCTCCTTGAGCCGGTCGACTTCCTCGCCACCGAGTCCGGCCTTCAGCAAGAGCTCGCGCATGAGCCCGATGTCACCGGTGGCCAGCTCAGTCGCGATGCGTTCCTTCGACGCTCCAACGATCGCGACCATCAACGCAGTCCCGAGCTGCTTGCCGATGAGCGTGACCGTGGACAGGAGCAACGGGAGGGAAGCCCAGAAGAGTCGCACCAGCAGCGTGATGCCCGTGATCATCGAGTTCACGAGTGCCGGGACGACGTCCAGGTTCTTAACGAGCTCCTTGGCCACGACCACCAGCTGGCGCAGCGAGCGAAGGATCGTCTCGACCCACACGCGGATCGTGTTCTGGCGCGTGGTCACGTACTCGATCCACTCGCGGAGACGCTCGATGGTGCGCTCGATGAACGGCTTCGCAGCCCGGCCGATCTCAACCAGGAGGATCACGAACGTCGAACGCAGCTGCTTGAGCTTGAGGTCGAGCGTCTCGGCGACCTTCGCGAATTCGCGAGCGGTGGTCCCGCTCTTCTCGGCCATCTGCTCCATCTGGGCAGCGATCTCCTTCGCGCCGTCTGACGCGAGGACCGCGACACCCTTGAACGCCCGGATGTTCGGGATGAGCTTCTTGATCACCGTGGCCTCTTCACCGGTGACCGTGGCCAAGTCTGACATGAATTGCGCGAGGCCCTTCGCGCGGAGGTTCGCGATGCTCAACTCGAAGTTGAGCTCCGGGAAGAGCTTCGAGAGCCGCTCGGACTCGTTGACCGCATCTTCCATCGGGGCGAGCAACACGTTGAACGTGTTGAGGATCGCGGTCGCGGCCTCTTCGGTGGACAAGCCGGTCTTGGTCACCGCGGCGATGGCGGCGTTCATCTCGTCGAACGAAACACCGACGAGAGACGAGGTCGGAGCAAGCGCGCCCATCACCGAGCTCATGCGCTCGATGGTCGTGATGCCGCCCTTCATCGCCTTGAACAGCGAGTCGCTCACCTCCTCGGCGCGTTCGGTGCCGATGTGGTAGGCGTTGAGGACGGACACGAGGCCCTTGGTCGAAGCCGCGATGTCGGTGTTGCCCGCGATCGCGAGCTTGGCCGACTGCTCCAGGAACTCGATGGCTCCCTCTGGAGCCACGCCGGCTGATATGGCATCGAAGAGAGCGGTGGCCAGATCGTCAAGCGACTCGCCGGTCTCCTTGGCAAGTCGCTTGACCCCGGCCTCGAACTTCGCGGCGTGCTTCGGCGCGTCGTCGAGCAGGGTGTACACGTTCACCATGCCGCGCTCGAAGTCTGAGAACGTCTTGATGATGCCGCCGGCGGCTGCGCCAGCGACGAGGTTGCGGAGGTTGAAGACCTGCGAGCGCAGGCTCTTGAGAGTGCGGCCGAGAAGCCCGAACGACTTAGTGCCAGCGGAGCTCGCAGTCTTCAGGACCTTACCGAGCGCGCGGAACCCGCGCACCATCTTGCCGACCTTCGGCGAGATCTGGTCCTTCAGGTAAGCGAGGATGCTGATGCGCTCTTCGGCCATCTAGTTGCTCCGCAACTCCTTCAGCCACTTCTCGAGTGCTGCGCCAGCCTTCTTATCGAAGAGCGCGCCTATCGACCCTGTCACCACTTCGGACAGCGATGCGATGAGCTCGCTGCGTACGGCAAGAGCGCGTTTCGCGTAGAACTCGAACTGCGGCCATGTCCATCCTGGATACGGGAGTCCTACTTGCTGTCCTCGGAGGATGTCCCGAAGCTCGTGGCCAGCGAAGACCAGGCCTTGGACAGCATCCCCGAGATCTTCACCTCGGCTCCCGTCACTCGGGCGATCGTCGACTCGATCGCCCTGACCCAAGGGTCGCGCTTCTTCTCCTCGCCGAACGATTCGACGAGCCACGCCTCGATGATGGGCGGCGCCCACCAGTGAGGCAGGTCCTCGAACTTCACCTCGGCCGGTTCACCGTTCGACTCGAAGCGCGTGCACGCGAGGACGAGGTCCATCGCCTCGGCGACGAGCACCGGGAGTGCCTGCGCCGCGACGGCAGCGCCGACCTCCATCTCGCTCGCAGCCTTGTCGTGCTCGAGAGCCTGGACGAGAGCAAGCGCTACCCGCCCCAGGTCGCCGCTGAACCGTTGGATGTGCGCGAACCCCATGGGGAACACGCGTGCGCTGAGACCCTGCTCCAGGGCCACCAGGGTGCCCTGGGGCACGATGATAGCCGTCGCGCTCTTCTTCTCCGTCATGACCTTCCTCCGCAGCACGAATGTGATGCGAACCGCTGCGGTCGCTCAGCGGTTCGCGAAGCTCTATCCTCGACGCTGCGGTGACGAGGTGCGACCGGGAGCTAGTTACTACGACTCGCTGGGCACCGTGCCCTTGAAGTGGACGACACGTCCGGCGGGCTCGGTCGTGCTCGTGATGACGTTGAGCACCTTCACCGTGAACGTGATGTTCGAGAACTCGTCGGCGCTCAGCGCCGAGCTGGCCGGCGTGATCGAAACGCGAGCCTCGCGCACCGTCTGCGCCGCGTGGTTGTCACGCGACCACATGATGAGCGCGGTCCCCTTGATCTCGTCCTGCTGTGTGTGCGGCATCGCCAGCCGGTTGCCCGACAGGGCGTTGAGCTGGAAGATGACGTACACGTCCGTCCCGTCCGTCGTGATCGCGCCACCGTCGATGATGCGGATGAAGCCGCGCGAGAGGTTCACGACCTCCCAGTCCGTGTCCTGGTCGTAGACGGTGCCGCTGTCGCCGGACGCCGCGTAGAGCACGGAGCCGGTGATCGTGGTCTCGTCGTACACGGCCTCGGACACGACCACGGCGGTGCTCGTCGTGTACGTCACGGACACGACCGTGAGCGTCTTCGCGTTGCGGAGATCGCTGAGGCCGGTGCGGTACACGACGATCTGATCGCCGGCACTGAGATCGCCGGAGAGGTCCCCGGTGATCGTCAGCGTCTTCGTGGACGCGACGATGTCGGTGAGCACGGCCGTCGTGAGATCCGCCGGGTCGCTCACGACACCCGAGACGGCGTAGAGGTTGAAGAGGTTCGTGAGATCCGTATCGGAGTCGTGGATCTTCACGAGACCGCCGACCTTCGGGACGTCGTGGACCACGGACTTCTGCTCCGCCGTCTGAGTGAAGGCGCTCGGCGGCTCCGCCATCAGCAGCATGGCGAGGTTGTGCATGTTGATGTTCGAGCAGACGATCTCGTACGTCTCGGTGATGCTCGCGATCGCCTCGTCGACGTCGACCTTCAGCCCGCCGTCCGAGTCCTGAAGCGTGAGCTTCTCGACCTCGAGACTGGGGTTCGCCGTCTGGATGACGCCGAGGTCCACGTACGGCTGATCCACGGAGTCGACGGCGTCACGCTGAAAGTACAGCCGCGAACCGACGACCCAGAATTCCTGCGCGCCTGACACGCTCATGTTCGGCCTCCTAGCAGGTAGCCTTGAAGTATACGACGAGTCCCTGGACCTTCAGCGACGCGTCGTGGAACTCCACGAACGGCGCGTCACGATCCACCTTGAACACGACTGGGTCGCCCCCGTCGTCGGTTCGTGCGAGAATGGTGCTGAGAATCCACCGCGCGTCCTCGATCATCTCATCTTCGAGGTCGCTGTCGATCTCGGCGATCTCAGCGGGGTCCGGCATCGGTGCTGCCATTTCCATCGTCACTGCGCACGGCAGCATCTGCGTATCGTTTCGCAGCAGCGAGCCCTCGTCCACCTGGATTGAGATCGCGCGATCCTTGCCGCACTGGTCCCACGGGAACTCGGCCCAGACGATGGCGCCGCGCTTCGCGAAGTACGCGCCGGAGCGCACCTCCTTCGCGAGCGTCTTGAACGTCTCCATCATCGTCTTGAACGAGCTCACCTGAGAACTCCTCTGGTCCAGAATGCGGTGCGGAACTTGCCGACCACGAACTCCGCGAGGTCCTCCATGAGGATCGGAAAGAAGTCGCGGAACCCGTCTCGGAGATAGTGCTTGCCGCGAATGCGAACCTGCTTCACGAGCAGGTAGTAGAGCTTCGCCTTCTTCATGTCAATCGTCCCGTCGTAGCGCTCGGCGGCCTCGAGACTCCTCGCGTCGAAGAGCCCCGCCTTCGCCGTTCCACCCGACGTGAACGGGATCAGCTTCAGCTCAACCGGCGCGTCGCGTGGCGAGTCCCACCGCGGCACACCCGCCGGCGTCTTCGCATGCTTCATGGGGATGGCCAGCGCCTTGCCTGGCTTGGCCTTCACGACCCCGCCCTTCTCCTGGATGCGGGCGTAGTCCTCTGCGGCCGCTCCTCGAAAGACGCCGACTCGCATGGCTGGTGCCTTGCCGAAGCGGACACCCCGCCCCACGATCGACCTAGCCAGCGCCCCGGTCCGTCGCTTGAGCCGCTGACCGCTGAGCATCGTATCCGAGACGTGGCCGGCCGCCTTGGCCGACTCGTGCTCGAAGAACTGGTCCATCACCGTCGTGAACTTGCGCGGACCGAGCGTGCCTTTCAGACGCTCCAACCCGCGCAACGTCTCCTTGCTCATGAAGAGCACGACAGAGTCGGTCACAGCTTGCGGCCCTTCCTCTTCGCCATCATCGCGAAGAACGGGTGAAGCGTCGGATCGTGGAACTTCGTTGTGGCCTTGTTCACCGTCTTCGCCTGGACGCCGGCGGGGATCGCGGCCTCGAACTTGACCTGCGCGATCAGCGCTCGGCGTATCTGCGCGTCTGCGACGTCAGCGCCGCCAGCGTACGTCACGTGAACCTGCTCACCCCACGAACCGCCGCCGATGCGCTCGAGCGTGCGACGCCCTGTCACCTCGTAGTAGTCCGAGTCGAGAGTCGTCCACGCTGTGTCACCGAAGCTGCGTTCCTTGACGGCCGTGATGGACGTGACAGGAATGAGCTCGAGGAACAGCTGCGTCGTGCGCGGCCGTGGTTCGAACACCTGGACGTGCGCGGCGCGGGTGTTCCACAGGAACTTGGTCGTGTCCTCCCAGAGCCCGATGACAGCGTCGCGAATCAGCGGCAACTCGTCCTCGCGGTCCGGGCCCCAGCCCAGCGCTCTGCGCAACTCTGCGGTCGTGATCATGCGAGGTGCTCCGCGATGGCCGGTCGGATGCGAACGTGGAAGATGTCCGTGTGCTGCCACCCACCGTCGATGAGCAACGAGGCCTCGGCCACGTACTCGCCGGTGGTGAGCGCGTCTGCTTGCGTCTGCGTCATGGAGCCCGTGAGCTTGCCCGACCCGACTGCGAGGTCGCCCTCGTCGGTGTCGAGCTCGAGGACGTACGTCGTGGACTCGACGCTGTCCGCAATGCGGAACGAGGCACGCGTTACGCCAGTGAGGTCGAGGTCCTCGTTGTTCTTGTCCGCGATCTCGATCTCGAAGGGTCGCGTCGAGCCGACGACGAGCGTCAGAAGGTCGAGGCTGTCGGTGCTCATTCGCTTCGCTCCTTATCGTGCTTGAGGCGAACCCGCACGACGGACGTGCGCAGGACGACGCGCACGCTTGGCGCGGCACTACGCAGAGGCGGTACCGGATCGGCGGGCGCGTCGCCCTGGCCCGTCCTGTCGCGCGGGTTGTCATTCATCGTGGATCAGCCTAGCTCGCGTAGCGGCAGGCCGAGAAGAGGTAGTCCGTCACCCCGCTGGGCTTCTCGTAGAGATCGAAGATGACGCAGGTCACGCCGACGGGCGCGGCCGTCGCCGCCTCGTTCTGGACCGAGATGCGCAGCGCCTCGTACGTGTCGCTGTCGATGTGGCTCAGCGGCACCGTGCCGAGAAGGACGGCGGACTCGCCGTCGCCGCCGTCGTCGTACAGCGTCTGAAGGAACTCGAGGTCCGAGGTCCCCGCGTAGTCCTGGACGTCGGACCACGTGGTTCCGTCGGAGCGCGCGAGCTGCTGCAGCTTGATGATCAGCGACGTCGTCGCGGGGAGCGCCCCGCAGTTGACCATGACCGCCAGCTGCCGGCCCTTGGTCCACGGCTCCTTGATCGCGGCGCCCACCACGGTCGTGTTGTTCACGACCTGCGAGAGCAGTCCGGCGACGGGGATGGCCGCGTGGAAGAAGTTGTTACCCTTCACTGTGGTCTCCTTGGAGTTGGGAGGTCCCGAGCTAGACGCCCGGCGTGCCCTCGTACCCGTTGACCGTCACGCGGCAATCGCCGACCGCCGAGGCCGCGACTCCCATGACGCTCTTGCCCGTGGCCACCTTCACCGGCGGGTCGAACTTCGCCGAGAAGTGCCCATTCCCGGCGCCCGCCGTGGACGGCAGGCACTGAAGAATGGGGACCGGGGTGGACGCGTTGGACTGGATCGTGATGACCGGGTCCTCGGCGATCGTCTTGTTGTGAACGAGAATGTCCGTCACGTACAGCGCCTTCGTGCTCGCGCTCGGAGCGAGAGCCGCGACGGCGGTCGTGCCGGTGATGTCCGAGGCCGTCATGCCGCTGACGGGGACGGCGTCGGAGGGGAGGCCCTTCTCCTTTCCGATCTGAAGGGCGTTCTTCGCGATCGTCACTGGCGTTCCTCCTGAACTTTGAGTTGCGGTTCAACCTGAGTGAGCTACGCGCTCACCTAGGCGCGGCACTGCGCGTCGGGGCAGAGGATCAGACCGCGCTGCTGCCGCGCCTGAACGTCCGCGTAGATCTTCAGCTTGATGTAGAGGTGGTCGCGGAGGAACCCGGGGCCCTTGCCGCCGTCGTCGTCCACCTCGATGCCGGCCCAGCGGCCGACCACGACGTTGCCCAGGTTGCCGCCGACGACGTCCGTGTACTTCTCGGTCGTCGAGTCGGTGGCGCCGTTGATGGTCTCGCCCGGGACGTTGTCGCTGGGGATCTGCGTCGACTTGCCGAACGGGTGGCCGACGACGTCCTGCAGCTTGGTGTCGCTGAGGTACGGCACGCCGACGAGGTACTGCCCCTCGGTGTCGCCCGAGAAGTTCGGGATGCGCAGACGCTTGAGGTAGTTGATGCCCCGCGGCGAGGTGATCCACGCGTGCGTGGAGTCGAGCGTGATGTCGTCCTCCTCGAGCGCGAGCTCCATCTCGCTGAGGGTGTCGAACGTGAGCTCGGCGCCGTCCCAGTCGCCGAGCGGCGACGAGGCGGCCTCGACCTGGTCGCGGGTGTACACGGTCTTCTGCTCGTTCGAGAAGATCTTGATGTCCCGCATGTGGGCGATGCCGCGTGGCATGTTGTCGCCACCGCGCCCGTACATCACCGTGAAGTCGAGCTTCTTGGCGCACGCGGTGGCCATCTCGTTCCGGATCATCCGCTCGAAGCCGTAGCCCTGGAGCTTGACCATCGAGTCGGTGAGGCGGACCAGAACGCCGAGCTTCTTCGGCGTCATGGTGACGTCGCCCACGTCCGCGACGCTGGCGGCGTAGGCGTCTTCCTCGCCGATCCAGTACGCGATGAGGCCGCCGTCGAACTTCGGGATCTTGACGGTCCCGCCGGTGAGGCCCTCGAGGACGCTCACGCGGGTGTCGCCGTTCCCGTCCAGCGCGATGAACGCCGAGCGGGTGTAGATCGCGCCGATGACCTCGGGGATCACCTGGTCCGGGATGAAGAAGCCGCCGGCCTCGTCGTCACCGGAGGTCTGACCCGCCTTCATGCGGGCCGCCTCGAGCATGATCTCCTTCTCCTTGCCGGCGTCCTTCCACCGGCCGGTGCGAACGCCGATCATCGCCTTGACGACCGAGAAGTCCTCCTCCTCGACGCCCGGGACGTAGACGCCCTTGCGGCTGGTCCGGATCTGCTTGACGAGCAGCTCCTGGGCGGCGCGGAGCTTCTCGATCTCCTCGACGACGCCGGCGATGTTGAGCGCCTCGAGTCCATCGACGGACTCCTTCAGCGCCTTGAGCTTCTCCTGCGTCGCGCTCAGCGACTCGTCGCCGTCGAGAAGACCGTTCACCCGCTGGACGACGGTGGCGACCTGCTCCTCGAGGGTCGTGGGTGCGTTTCCGCTCATCTCAATGTTCTCCTTGTGAGTGAGATGCTCTGTGACTAGCGCTCGGTGACCGGTTCACCAATGCGCTTCGAGAGGTCGTCCATCGCGCGCCGCAGCGCCTCGCTGGTCTCGCCTCCCTCGTGGTCGCCCGCGTCGGAAGACACCGACCTGGACGATCTCTCGATCCGCTCGACACCCGAGCGAATGTCGTTGAGGATGCTGATCTGTTCTTCGAAGCGCTCCTCGAGCGCGTCGAGACGCACGGCAACTTCGGGATCCAGCTCGGCGGGTTCCACCTCCTCGATCTCGGGCTCCGAGTCATCCTCGGGCTCCGGGGAGAAGCTGAGCGTCGTGAGCATCGGGACGTCGAGCTCGTCGTGAACTCGGAAGTCCTCCTGCGGCCACAGCGCACGAGCGAGAGCGACGATGCCTCTCTCGATCTCGACCCAGCGCTCGGCGTCACCCGGACCTCGCGTGAACGTGGACCGCCACGACTCGCGGAGGACGGTGACGTCCGACGGCTTGATCACCCCCTTCGCGCCGGTGAGCGCACGAGCGACATGCGCCCCGGCGTTGCACGGAATCGGACACGTCGAGAACTCGAGGAGATGGTTCTCCTCGAAGATCAGTCCGTACCGCCCGAGACCGAGCTTCTCGCGCTCGGCGTCGTCCGGGTCCGAAACCTGCGTCGCATAGAACCCGACCGACCCGCTCACGAGCAGCCCCGCCTGGACGAGACGGAACACACTGTCAGCGAACGCGCTCTGCTCCTGCGTTGCGAAGAGCTCGAGGAGCCACAGCGCCTTGCCCTTGTAGTCGTCCTCCTTGCGGCCGACGACCTTCCACTGGAGCGCGCGCCCGATGGGCGGCGAGAACCAGTCGTGCGAGTACATCAGCGGCGAGTTCTTGGCGAACTCGTTGAAGTGCCAGACCTGCCGGATGATGTCGCCGTCGCCGTCGACGCGCTCGTCCGACGCCCAGTACGGAAGGACGCGCTCCTCGAGTCCCTCGGTCCACTGGATGCCCAGCGCCTCGGCGAGCTTCTGAAGCGCCTTCGCACTCGGCACCTTCGGCGCCTTGTCGATGCGCCCCACGGTCTTGCGCAGAAGCGCGTGGCCCGACTCTGTGCGACCGTGGAGGCGCACGTGGCCCGGACCCGCCAGCTCCTCGAGCTCACGCAGTCGAGCGACGAGCTCGTCCTGGTCCTCGATCAGTCTCATGCTTCCTCCTAAGCCGGGACCTTCAAGCACCGGCAGTTCATGATCTCGGCGAGCTCCGTGCAGCGTGAGTCGCCAGGGAAGGCCAGCGTACCCTTGCCCGTGTTCGGACCGAGCGAGAGATAGTTGAACTCGCGATCCTGCGGCTCGGCCAGCCCGTACGTGTGATGCGTATCGCGCTCGTGCTCGTCACCCGCTGTGGACCACGCCTCCCTGAGCACGCCCTGCGCGCCGAACATGGCGTCACGGGTCGCGTTCATGTACCCGCCCGCCTCGGTCCGCGCCACGCTCAGAGTCTTGGCCGACGACGCGTTGACGTTGAACACCGACGCGACGCGCTTGCGCAGCTCACTGATGTTGTCACCGGTCTGCGCCCACGCTTCCACCTGCGCGGAGATCCGCTTGCGCAGCGACGCAGACGTGTTGCCCGCGAACAGCGCCTCGCGCTTCTCGAGGACGTCCACGATGAGCGCGTCGTCCGGCGCGAACACCGGGACTCCGAGTTCCTCGATGGTGAACTCGTACGTCTTGCCGAGCGTCGCGTCGTAGAACGGCCTCACCTTCGGGCGCAACCGCTGAGACGTTTCCTGCTCCGTCGGAAGGAACGCGCTGAGATTGCCGTCGCCTTCCTTGAGCAGCGCGCGAATCTGCTTGGCCTTGTTCGCTTCGTCGAAGGCCGCGAGGACAACGCGCTTCTCCTCGCTGTTCCACGAACGCCACCGGGTGCTGAGGTCGTCCTCGGCCGTCTCTTGAACGACCGCGAACTCCTCCCATCGCCTGGCCTTGGCGCGGGCGAGTCGGTGACGGATCAGCTCGAGTGAGTCGCCAGCTCCCACGACGCGATCTTCAGGGGTGTCGAGTGACGTCGTCATGGTAGCAGCAGCGGCACTCTGCTCTGGCTGGTCCGTCACCGTCTCGTCCGCGGGGGTCCAGATCGAGACATCGTCGTTCTCGTACTCCGGAACGCTGAGGCCCACGATGTCGTACGCGACGCGAGGCGGCATGTGGAGTCGCTGGTCCGTCAAGTCCAGCGCGGTCTTGGTCTTCTCCGAGATGCCCACGCGCAGCGCTTCCACGTCGCGAACGTCGTGCATGCCGACGACGTCGTCCGTCTCGTTGTGGAAGAGCGTTGCGTCGAGCGTCGTCTCTTCGAGCTTCATCAGCGGCAGCAGCGTCTTGTCCCAGAAGTTCGCGTCCTGTCCGAGCTGCGTTGCGTAGTTCTGGTCCGGGACGCCGAGGACCGAGCGAGGAACGCCCATCACGGCGAGCACCTCTTCGCGGTCCCACTTCTGCTGCTCGAGGAACTGCATATCCTTCGGGCTCAGTGCGATGCTCGCGTACTTGAACCCGCCGGAGAGAAGAGCCGTGCGACGGGCGTTCTCAGGCCCGCCGTACATGGAGTTCCACTTCGACATGAACTCCTTCTCTTCCTCCTCTTCCATCATCTCGTCGTACATCAGCACGCCGCCCGGGTCGCCACCGTTCTCGATGACCGCCCGGTTATGCGCCTTCGCCAGCATGTCGATCTCGATGCCGAGTGCGACAGCGCCGAGACGCGACAGGCCGCGCAGCGGATCGTCGGGATTCGGGTACTTGAACTGGACCACGTCGCCCAGCGGCAGCGGGACCTTGATGCCCTTGAGACGATGCGGCATGTAGTACGCGCTGCTCATCTCCCAGCCCACGAGCTCGCCGAAACCGCCGTCGCTCAGGATCGGCTTGAAGAGATCGGGACTCAGCGGCCAGATGCGGTCCGGGACATCGCCCGGAAGCATCGGCTCGCCGTTGTCCTTCTCGAGGACCCAGAAGCACTCGCCGCGAACGGAGAGCCAGAGCTCGGTCATCTGAAAGAGCTGCGACCCATGCTGGTGCGGGTTGGGGTGCGCGAGCAGACGCGAGAGCGCGTGATCGTAGTCCGGCTCGAGACCGAGGCTCGCCTTCAGAAAGCGGTGCTCGGCGCTGCGCTGGATGACGCGCTGGACCATCGTGCGCATGGATCCACGACGCAGCCGGAAGCCGCCGCGAGCTTTCGCCCGACGCCTGTTGATCTCATCAGGCGTCTCGCGGAAGACCGTGAACGGCGCCTGTGAGGCGACGACGGCCGTCGTGACCGCCGCCGCCATAACCCAGGCGTGGTTGTTGAACGGGTCCTGTGCTCTGAGCAAGGGAGTCAGGCGAGTGTTCGCCAAGCTCGCATACCACGACTGGAGACCCCGGACCATCGAGCTCTTCCGCCGCACGCTTCTGCGACTCTTGACGCGACCCATCACTGCCTGCTTCTTCATCCCTTGCTCCTACTGATCGTCCTCGTCGTCGTCCTCAGCCACCAGCGCGGCGGCCTTCACGAGCTCGGGTACGATAGCCTTCAGCGCGGCCATCTCATCAGCCGAGGGTTCTCGCTCGGTGTGGCCCACATTGCCCGAGATGATACCGACGTTCACCAGGACTCGGAGCTTACCCAGGTCGATGCGACCCGAGAGCCCCGACGTTGTCTCGAACATGGCGACCAGCCGATCTCGCGCCTCGCGATACTGGAGCTTGAGCGCATCAGCTCGAGTCTGCCAGTCGGGGCTGTACTCCTCGGCGTCCATCAGCCACTTCATCTCCTTGCGGATCATGGCGATCTCTTCGTCACTCTCGAGCATCGCCATGAGTCTGCCGTGCGCCGCCTGCTCTTGCTGCGGCGTCGCGCCCTGGATGAACGCCGTCACGAGTGAGCCGGTCCCGGTGTTCTGACGCTGAGGCGAGACCTTGTTGCTCATCGCGACGTTCTTCTGCCTGCCGGCCGCTCCGTTGTAGCCGCCCGCGACGGGCATGTCGTTCGTGCCGATGTCGCTGGACGCCTTGCCCGACTCCGGGCCCTTGACGGCCGTGTCCGGGTACGCACCCGGCGCGGGCATCGTGGACGCGCAGCCCACGAGGACCAGCGCCATGATCATCACAACGATGAGACGCATGCGTTCCTCCTCCCCTACTCGAGACCGAAGACGTCGAGCAGTGTCTCGACGTCACCGAAGATCGGCCGCATGCCGCGCGGCTTCTGCTCGGGGTCCTTGGTCGTTTCCGCGGCCTCGACCACAGCGGTCGTCGACTCGTCGGAGCCTGCGATGTCTCGTATGTATCCCATCACTTCTTCTCTTCGAGCTTCTCGACGCGGCGCTTGAGCGCCTCGATCTTCAGATCGCGCAACTCAAAGTCGCGTCGAGCGTCGGACGCGCGATAGCGATCGTCCATGCCTTGCTGGATGATCTCACGCAAGTGTCCGATCTCCTGCCGCAGCAGCTTGTTCTCCGCCTTCACCTCGGCCAGCGCTTCGCCCTGCTCGTCGAGCTGCGTGCTCATCGACTCCATGCTCGCCTTCAGCTCTTTGCGCACATCGGCGCTCGAACCCGTTACGCTCGTCCAGATGAACGTGAGACCCAGCGTAACGATGCACCCAAGCGCGATCACGAAGATTCTCTGGGCGACGCTCAAGGCGAGTCCCTCCGCTGCTGCTTTCGTCTGGTCTTGGCCCATGCGATGCTCCCCCGAGTCGTGGGCCTCGCTGTCACCGTGCTCTAGCCGACGGTGATCCTCGGCTTGCGCCTACGCATGCGCCTCATTTGTCCTGCGATCGCCCACTTCATCACCGCATCGTCCTTCGCCCCGGGGTCCGCTTCGAACTTCCCGCTCGGCTGAAGCCGGAAGCTCAGAGCTTCCTCGATGAACTGCTTGTCGTGAACGATCTGACCGCCTTCCTCGATGTCCTCAGCGAGGTCCTCGAGCATGACCGGTCGCGTCTGTGCGTTCGTGGTCCAGCCAGCTCTCGCCTTCTTCACATCTTTCCTGCGATCGAAGTAGTAGAGCGGGCCACCACGGAAGTGCGGCTTCCTGTATCCGAGATCCATGACGCGCATGATGACCGCGTGTCCGTGGTTCTCGCGCTCGACTCCGAGCAATGCGTCGTTGTAGTCGCGGCAGACGCGGACCGCGTGCCCCGCTAGAACGCGTGGCGCGAAGAGCCCGTGGATGGCCGCGACCTGCTCCCCCGTCCTCTTGTCGAGGACCCCCAAGCCAGAGTTGTCACACCCTGGCAGTCCCTCACTCGTATCGCATCCGGCTACGTACTCGCGGCCGACCTCTGGCTCCTTCCATCGGACCTCGTAACCGCCGGGTAGGTGCGACCACGTCCCTTCCTCTTCGGGAAGAGACTCGGCGATGGTGAGCAGCATGTCCGTGTCGAACCAGCAGACGCCCGACGTGATGAAGCAGGTCTCGTCGTCCTCTGGCATCTCCTGCGGAAAGAGCCGCTTGTAAACGCGGACCTTCTCGCGACGGAAGGCGATCTGCGCAAGGTCGAGACCGAACCGCTCCATCAAGTCCTTCTCGCGAGCGCTGAGCGTGTCGAGCAGCTCTTCCTCTGAGTACGTGCCAGGCAACGCGCGGTTCATCGGATCGTCGAACCACCTGAGGAAGAGCGGCGTGAACTCGTTCTCGCCTCGCTTCGCTTCCTGGTACATGCGACAGAAGTGCTCACGTCCCGCGGCCGTCGTCTCGAGGACCACCTCGCCGTAGCTCGCAGCTCCGAGTATGCCAGCGAGCAGGTCCTCAACCTGAGTCTCTTGCCGTGGGCCTCGGCACCACTTCGCGATCTCTGACCCGTGGACGCGACGCAGCGTGTCACCTCGCGCGAAGCCAGAGCCGCCAGCGGTCCCGATGAAGAAGGACGAACCGTTTGCGAACTCAAGAGCGGACTTGGAGTCACCAATGAGCTTCGTGCCCGCCGGGTCCTGTTCGGCCATGAGCCGCGCAATGCGGAAGATACGCTGAGTCGGGTCCTTGTGATGCGCCAGCGTCGCGACCTCTGAGCGGGCCGACGTGACGCACATGCGATAGCTGAGCCCCTGCTCGAGCGTCGTGAAACCACCGCGACGATACTTGAGCAGCAGGTACCACGGCTTGCGGCCCTTCATGACAGCGAGCCGCTTCATCGCCATGTAGCGACGCTGAAGCGCCGAGACGTAGAACGGAACGATCGGCGTGACGCCTGGCTGGCTCAGAGCTATCTCGCGCTGCTTCGGATGCAGCACTGACGGCGGCTTGTCCGACTTGATCCGCAGCCTGTTGATCGCGAACCGTCCGAACGGCTTCTGCGGTGCCGGTCGAGGGACGACGTCCTCTAGCCGCAACCGTCGCGGGGCGAGCGTGGGGTCGTAGCGCTCTGCGTCCAACGCGAGGCCGGGGTACGCGGCGAGGACGTCGTCCAGCGACACGGTCTCGACGGCACACTCGCCGTTCCGCGCCAGTTCGTAGAACCAGTGACCGCGGTCGGCGAGCGTGCCCGAGAGGAGGAGACGCGAGCGTCCCCTGTATTCCGACGCGAGATCGGTCGCTATGCGGTCGCAGACGTCGCCCGTAACGACGTGCGGACGCATGGGAATGCGATCGACTTGAGGACGGGCGCCGCAGACGAGCCACAACCGGCCGCCTGACTTCAGCGTCACCATGTGTGCCTTGGCGTCGCCTGCGTCGCACGTCCAACGTCGCTGAACTCCGAGACCACTCGCGGCGAGCCAGTCGTCCAGCATGACGCGGAGAGACAGCCCGTCCGGAACGAACACAGCTGCCTCACCACCGCTGGCCGCGACCGAGAAGCTAATGGCCAGCGCCATCGCGTCAGTCCGGCAGTCGAGATCAGGACGCAGGCACACAACGTCCTCCCCCATCCGCGCAATGAATCGCAGATGGTTGGGCAACTCGATGCGGAACTGGGTCGACGTTGGCGTCACTTCGCGCTCTGGCTCCTCACGCGTCTCAGCTGACACGTCAGTTGCGTTAGCTCTGCGGTGAGCTGCTGCTCTTCACGTGCGAGCAACTGCCTCACGGTCACCGGCCCGATGTTGACCTCGCCGGTGTTGAGGTCGAAGATCGCGAACTGTGCGAGGTCGTCCTTCGGCTCGCCGAACTCGATGAGGGCGTCGCCCTCTTCCTCGAAGTCCTCGAGCAGATCGGAGAGTGCATCATGTAGTGCATCGACCCGCACACCGCTGAACGCGCTCGCGAGCTCTGCGATGCGTCTCACGTCACTTGGGCTCGGCACGCTTCTTCTTCTCCGCCTTGCGCGCGGTCCCGCCCACTCCGCGCTTCAAAACAGGGACGCCGGCCAAGGCCGCCTTGCGGCGACGCTGCCGGGCGCGACGCTCGTCGGCCTTCATGCCCGTCCCTCCCACGTAGGCGTAGGGTGTCCTGTACGGCCTATTCTCGCAGGGTAGGGCCCTACGCGATGGATACTGCCTGTACCCGCCCCAGGTACGCCCTAGGGCTGGGTACGTGTCGTAGTGATCGTGTGAAGGGCCTAGTGGCCGCGCCCGTCTCACTATCGCCCGGTGTCATGCCGACACCGACCGCTGCGCTACGGCTCAGCAGACCCTTCACTCGACCACGACGACCGTGGTCTTGCTCGGCACCTTCAACTCTTCGAGATCCGTCACGAGCGCATTGAGCAACTCTTCGTCCTCAATGCGCTCTTGAAGGATCTTGACGACCTGCGCGACGACGTACTCTGCGGCGTGTGCGTCGAGCGCTTGCTCGCTGATCACCTTCGAGTGAGCCGTGACCAGCGATGCGACCTGCGACAGCGCCGTTCGCAGCGACGCTGTCGCAGTAGCTCTGAGTCTCCCGAGCTTGGCCTTGTCCGCCGCGAGCTCGGTCGGGGGATCTTCGATGCAGATCTTCTCGAACGACTTCATGGCACGGGCCGCAAGCACACGCGCGACATCCACTTCCTCGGCCAGCGAATTGCGCTCGGCGTTCGCTGCGTCGGTCAGTAGCTCCTTGAGCCGCTTGTTCGCGCGTCGTGAATAGAGGCCCGCCAACTTCTTCTCCTTGTGGTAGGGAAGGTGACCGCCGTGGAAGCGGCAGTAGTGCCTTCCCTTCGTGGCCCAGTTCTTGCACTGCTGTTGCGTCGCGCGGCTCTTTGCTTGACAACGCCGCGGATGACCGTCCGGCGCTGACGCCATCGCGTTCACTGTGCCAGCGAGCGATGGGTCGATGCGGTAGTCGCCGAGCAAAGTCGCTCCTTGTCACAGCGTTGCGAGCTCAGAACGCCGACGCGATGGCCTTCTCGATCTCCTCGTTGCTCATGTCCTCGACGTTCTCGAGGTCGAGCGCGAGGTGAACCACCTGAGCGAGCAGCGCCTCACGCGCCTCGTCCACAGGCTCCTCGACCACCACAGGCTCCTCGACCACCGGAACGACCCGCGTCGCACCGCGCTCGTCCACGATGACCTGCTCGCCCTCGCCCGGCATCACCACGATGTCCCGTGCGTGCGCCGCGACCCGCTCCCCGTCGACCTCGGCCAGCCACTCGTCGCGTCCGCACGATCGGATGAGCCGCCCGCGCATCACGTCACGGATGACGACGTTGCGTCCCGCCACCAGGTCCTGTCTCTTCGTCACCATTGGAAAACTCCAGGTCAGTCCACGCGTATCATTATACCATGTGGACCGTCAATGTCCACAGTTACTGCCTGGCCCCACTTGGGGCCACCCTGTCCCCGTCTTCGAGTTCCACGCCGGCCTCTCGAAGCACGGTGAAGATTGTCTGCACTGCCTCAGCTTGAAGCCTGATGCGTTCGCCCGCCTCGAGCTTGCGCTGCCAGCCTCGACTCCATCCGGCGCGACGCGCGAACTCTGCTTGCGGTATGCCCGCAGCCTCACGCGCCAGCACCAGCGTGTGCGGCTCGATGTGGTACCGCACTTCCTCGAAGGAGACGAGACTCGAAGCTATCGTCACCTTCTTCTCGCCGCGCTCACGCATGCGGAAGAAGCACGACCGGCAGACCGCGCTCTCGCCGTCGTTCCGCAACACCCATGAGCGCGACCTCAGCACGATGTCGCCGCACCCCGGGCAGCGCATACCCTGGCAGAGGCGGCGTATCGCACGCATCCGTGCTGCCAGCCTGTCGCTGCTTCTCAAGAGCGCGACGTCCGCGGGATCCTCCCAGTCACAGCGTCGCAGAATGTCGCGTTGCTCTTGCGCCTCTGCCTTCGCGATCGCGTCCAGTATCTCGCGTTCCTCGCTCATTCCTCCCGGGCTCCAAAATCAGGTGGCCCCACGTGGGGCCAGGGGTAACTGGTATGTGCGCCTGCCGCGCTCCCAGGCCTCTCCTCCCGGAAAGCTAGGAATAACAGTACCTGGGTCAGTGTAGGTCTTTATCTATCAGGTGGTTAGGGCGTTTCGATAGGGTAGGGGCTACCAGCCGCAGACGCATTTGCCAGTTACCCATGGCCCCACGTGGGGCCACCTGCGACCCGTCGAAACGCTCTAAGTCCTGTACTGGTAGAGACTTGACCCGCATGGCCCCACATGGGGCCACCGAGCCAGTCCCCTATTCTACCCGCACTATGCCGCGGGTTTGCCGTGTAGCACGTCTGTATGGCCGCAGGGCTACAGGCCACGCCCTGACACGATAGTTACTATTCGCCTAGCCTTTGCGTGCAATGGAGGACGATACAGCGGCCTATGTCGCTTGGCGTCTCGTCCGCCAGGCACCGGGTGAGGATCGCCGCGTCCTCGTCGTCCTGCTCGTACGCGATGAGCATCCCGTCCCGCTCCTCGAGAATGAGGACCGGCGTGCCTCGTCTCGACAGCTCGCGGAACACGCGCCTCTGAGTTCCGCTGAGCTGCCCGCCGCCGGCCTTCAACTCGATCCACACCCCGCGAGGAATCCGCGAGTGCGCCACGAAGAAGTCCGGCCACCCTGGCGCTTGCTCGCGATGACCGTGAAGCTTGAGCGAGTACGCGTTCACTCGCTTCAGTGCCTCGCGAACAAGCGCCGTCAACCCACCTGGCCCGTTCTCTCTCATGAGCGCATGAACTCGTCCACGACCTCGGCGCAGCGGTCGGCCGACCACACCACGGCGTTGAGCGCATCGCGTTGCGCCTGCCAGAGCGCGTGCGGTTCCGGATGCGCCTCGACCTCCTGCGGCGTGACGAGGTACGCATCACCGAAGATCGCGGCCTCGTCCGGATGGCACACGACCACGTTACCGCTGTCGCTCGCGAGAACGTAGCGGTGACGCCACCAGCCACTGCCCATGAGCGGGCGCTCGGGGACGACGTAGCCCACGGTTCGCTGCATCTTCTCGATGAGCTCGTCCTGCGGAATGAACTCCTTGTCGTTGTCGAGGTCGACGCCGTTCGGCAGGTCGCGGACGCGTCCGTGATGGACGATCGGCCACGTGCCCGCCCACGGCGTCTTGCGGTTCTTGCTCTTCTCGTAGCGGTACAGCGATGCCCAGATCCACGCACGCTCACGCGGCCAGGGGTACGGCGCCCACCTCGGAGTGAAGTTGGACGGGTCCGCGCACGTCACCGGACCGGGGACCTTCAGCTTGTACGGCACGCCGTCGCCGTGCGTCGCGACGAGCATCGGTCGCTTCCACCGCGGCTTCGCGAACTCCTTGAGCACCTTCATGACGGCGTCCTGGTGATCGCGGTAGAGCAGCGTATTGCCCGGCCGACCGTCCATCGTGTACAGGCGCATGGGCGACCAGCGTGCGACGCGGAAGCCAGAGTGCGCCTGCGTGATCTGCCAGTCGTCGCAGAAGAGCTTCGCGTCCGGCCGGTCGAGCAAGGCGTACAGTGCGCTGCTCGCGTGCCTCGCAGTCATGGAGTTGATCTGTCCGATCCCGACGAGGACGGCATCGTACTCGCCGAGGTCCTCGTTGACAGCGATCACGCGGTGATCCACTTCCCACCCCGCGTGCTCGAGTGCGCTGCGCCAGCCGTCACCCGCGACCGTGATGCCGCGAGCCTGCCGACCGCATTGCGTCGGTGTCATGCCAGTGATGAGCGCTTTCATCGTCCGAGTACCTCCACGATCTTCGAGCAGTGCGGGCAGGCCCACGTGTCGTGCTTCCCGTCCTCCGGCGAGGACCTCTTCCATCCGAGGCGGACCAGCGCCGCCTTGTCCGGCGTCACGGCAGCGATCTCGCACCGCGCGGTTGCGTTGACGGCGCAGATGATCTGGCCCTTGCTCTGCGCCTTGGCCTTCTTCTTCGGGAGCCTCACTTCGAGAACTCCTTGTCCAGGTGACACAGCTCGACGCGCGCGCCGCCCGTCCCGATGAACCGCCGATGCTTACCGTCCGGCGTCACGATGAGCGGGCACTCGTCGCACACGTAGCCGCCGTCATGCGGGCACTCCCACTCCGGCGCGCCCTCCTCGTCGCCGCGGCGCATGAGGCGCTGCACGACGTTGACGAGCGCATTCGCGCGAGCCGTCTGCGAGTCGAGGCGATCACGTGGTACGAGCTGGTCTTTCTCTTCCTGCGTCAGAACGTACATCACTTCGAGTCCCTCCTCTCGGCCGCATACTGATCCGCGGCAGCTACGATCTGCGTGAAGCGCAAGCGCCAGCCTGTGTCGGTGGGCATGCGCTCGATGACACCATTTGCGAAACCGACCCGCGCGTCGCACGCCAGCTCTTCATCCCCCGTCGCAGCGAAGATCATCGCGTGCGCCAGCGAGTACTGCGCAAGGCGATCACTCCCGGTGCCCCACTCGAACGGGATGTAACATCCGCCGCCGTAGAGCGCAGGCACCGGGAGCTCCATCATCGTCACCGACCCGTCGGGCTTCTCGATCTCGACAGCGACCTCGAAGGTCTGACCGTCTGGGTCGATGGCGCCAACGACTCGCGTCACTGGCCGTCGCGGTCGACGCATAGCAGCACGCGCTCACCCTTCTGCGCTGCGCGAATGTACGGACGGCACCAGTACTTCCACGCCTCTGCGAACTCGCGCGTCCCGCGGTCCGCGTCCGGTAGGAAGACCACGAACAGCTCGTGGCTCTTTGCGCTCGCGTCTGCTATGGCCGCAGGCCCCACGTCGCTCGGACGTATCGGGTGACCGATCTTGAAGCCCGCGAGCACCGTCTTGTCGATGAACTCGAGCGTCGCTCCACGCACGCCGTCCGGCCCATCGACCACGATGCGGTCGCAAACCATGAGGCAGCCCTCGCGGATCTCACGTCCGAGTCGATCCACCTGCGCCTGACTCAGAGGCATCGCAGTCGCGACGATGGCGCCCATCTGGCCGATGTCGTGAACATCAAGCATCAGGCACCTCAACGTCGTCGAAGAGAACGGGAACGATGGTCTTGACCTCTTCGAGCAAGGGCACCATGACCTGCCGCATCTGCGGGTGCGCGGCCTTCGCCACGCGGAGACCGAAGATCGTTCGCCACTCACGGAAGTTGGCGCCGACCACGATCTCGGTCTTCGTGCTGTTCGGCAGAACGCTGCGCGCCTGCTGCGGCGTCCAACCTCCGCGGAGCAAGGCGAGGTAGTCGGACTCCGCTCTCGACATGGCGTGCCGCCAGCGACCACTTGCCGACGTGGAACCGCCCTGGTCTAGCCACGGCGGTCGGATGAACGTGACACCGCCGCTGTAGTTACAGAAGCGCGTCGACTCCTGCGCGAACGAGCAGAGGCGGTGGCGGACCAGCTCGTGGCTGACGCCGCGGTCGACGATGAACCGCACGACCACCAACCCGAACTCGAGCATCGCGTGATGCCCGCGCTTGATGAGATGACGCGTCAGCTTCTCGGCAGTACCGGGCGCGATGCGGGCCTCGGACTTGTAGCACGTACGGGCCGCGCGCTCGATGAGAGCGAGGGGCGACTGAACGGGGTCATCGTCACACTCCGTGCCGGTGACGTACTCGATCTGGTAGCTCGGCTCGATGACATTCATCCGAGCACCTCGGCGATGTTCTCGAGCAGCTGATCGCGCGGCGCGCCATGCTGAATCTTCGTTCGCAGCGTGCTGAGCATGTCCCACGCCGTCGACTTCGCAGACCGCAGCTGGCGCGCCCGCTCGATGATGTGCTGCTGGTCTTCGCACTCGATGATCCTCGCGACGGTGCTGAGGTCCTCGACCGCGGCGTCGCGCTCACGCCGACGACGACTGAGGGTGCGATTCGCCGAGCGCAGCCTATCACGGGTCTCGACCAGCTCGCGAAGACGCGGCTCGCTTCGCGCCAGCCACTGGTCCAGCTGTACCGCGTGAAGCGTCTCGACGGGCATGTCCTCGAAGCCGAGCGCGGCGATGACACTGCGGAACACCCGGTACACGGCGTCGCGCCGTTCCTTGTACTTGTTCCGCTGCTCGCGCGCAGCCTCGAGATCGTTGTAGTTGCGCCTGACGCCGACTCCGAGTCCGGTGTTGTACGCGCCCTTCAGCGCAGCCTTGACGTCGGTGATCTGACCCGTGACGACCCTCGCGAGCTCGTGAAGCGCCTCACCGGCGTACGCTTTCTCGTCGGCGCCGAAGTCATCGCGAAGCGAGAGCTGATGTCTGACGCCCGCGACCCACGCGTCGAGCAACGCGAGCTGCGCGCGCTCCCGCAACTCGAGCGCGATCATCTTGTCGATGCCGTACTGCGGCGCAGCGTCGGCAGCGCTATTCATGATGTCGTTGATCACGCTCACGCGCCAGTCGCTGTTGCGATACCGCGACAGCGGCAGCTCCTCGCCGCGCTTCTCAACCACGGGCAGGTCGACACGCTCTGCCATCGGCTGCTTGCGCCCGTCTCCCGTGGACGCGATGGCCGCGCGCTGGCAGTCGTGGCACCAGTGCTCGCCGTTGACCAGCTGTGGCTGAACGAACACGGAAAGGGTGCGCCCGTTGCGAGTGCGGTGCTCGGCCTTCAGCACGCCCTCGACGTGCGAACCGAGCTTCTTCCCACACCCGTCACAGTAGTAGGTACAGCTCATCACTTCCTCCTCTCTCGATCCATCCTCGCCGCGCGAACTCCGAGTACAAACCCGATGAGCCCGCCTACGAGTGCGACGAAGAGCTCTAGCACTGGACGAACGTGGCGCCAGGCGCCCCGCCGTAGATGACGTACCCGTACTTGATGTTCCGCCCACGACCCACGGTCGCGGCGCGGTACGATGAGTGCGGCTTGTACGGCCTGTCATGAACGGTGACGAGCCGCGTGCCGAGACCCGGCACGAAAGCCTCGACGAGATAAGCCTCGGTGGGCTGCGGCTCGCCTTGCTTCCGAATATGCAGCTTACCCATGCAGTTCCCTCCACATCGCGAGCGCGACGCGGGCGGCCGCTTCGATGGTCTCGCCGCTGAGCAGCTCCTCGACGTCGACCGTCAGCTCGGCTCGCGTGTCTTCGAAGTCGATGCGATACGCGTACCTCATGTTAGACCAGCCATGCGAGAACTCGCACCCGTCGTCCTTCAAACGGGCGAGGCAGATCTGAAGGTGCAGCAGGTTCATGTCCGGTCGGAAGAACCCACGCTGCGGAATCTGCGCAGCGCCCGTGGCGCGATGGAGGCCCGTCGGCGAGCCGAGTCGCCACCACATGGTGTGGCGCTCATGCCAGCCAAGAACCTCCGTCGCGAGGGCGTCACACAGATCGTTCATCGAGCTCCTCCAAGACGTGGCGCAGCTTCTTCGCGACCTGTATCATGACGTCGCAACTCCGAGTATCAGAGATGTAGATCCGGGCCGCGTGCTCGCCGAGCGGGCCGCTCGTGGGTATCTCTTCACCGATGGCGCACGGCACCGGGATCTCGGTGAAGGTGATGCACGGCCCGTGGTCCTTCGAGACAGCGATCCCGACGAGTACGGTCCCGTTGCCCAGCTGGATCTCGAGCATGCTCAGTCCTCCTTGATGTACACGATGCGGTCGATGGAGTAGTGATCAGCGGCGAGCTTCAGGTCTTTAGCGGCGAGCCACGCCTCGTCCTCAGCGTTACGCGAGCAAACGCGAGGAACCTGTACGTACGCCGGCAGCGACGCGCGCACCTTCGTAACACGGTCCCGGTCTTCGCCGCCCGTCAGCACCGCGACGTACTCGTGGTACCGCTGGCTCTCCTCCAGGCACTGACGTTGGAGTCGCTGGTGCCTCTTCACCCGCATGCGATACAGCGTCGCGAGGATGAGCAGCGCCAGGATGTAGCAGGCGTGAGTGATCACAGGTCCCTCCCGTCACACTCGCTGGCGCTCTTGTCGTCACGCCAGCGCATGAACCTCGGAAAGAGCAGCGAGCCAGCGGCGGCGCGTCGCTCGTACGCGATCTCGCACACCTGGCCGACGAGACCGGTGCGCACCTTCCAGAGAGCCTTGCGGTCCTCGAGCGTGAAGCCCGATCCCACGCGCACGATCTCAGCGTCGCCGATGCCGCAGACGAGGCCGCCGAGCAGCCCGCCGTGATCGTGCTCGTACGTGCTGAGCACCACGAGGTCCGCCGTGAGCGTGGGCTTGAGCTTGGTCCAGCCGAAGCAAACTCCGAGCTTGAGCACGACGCCTTCCCACCCGTGGTCGTTCGCGAACTCGAGCAGCTGCTCGCGCGTGGCCAGACGCGGCGCGACGCGTGGGCACTCGAGGCCGAGGTCGGCCATGCGCTTGCGCCAGCTCATGAGCTTCGACGCGATGGTGAGCTTCCCGTCCCAGAACAGCGGCGCGAGCGGCGTGAGCTGCCAGCCTTCGCCGCTCGCGATCGCTGCCGGGACGTCGCCGCTGCGATTGACTCCGGGTATGTGGGCCTCACACACCAGCGCCGACTCGAGCGGCATCCGGTCCGTCGCGTACGTGAGACCGTCCAGACGACGCGCGGACGGCCAGTGGTCGATGTAGCTCTTGCGACCCCTGAGCGCGATCTCGTTCGCTCCGGTCTTCGTGAGCAGCATGCGACGCCCGTCGAGCTTCTGCTCGGCGTAGAGCCAGCGTGGCGGCTCGTCGTCGGGCCGCCACGTGGCCACGGGAGGGACGGACGCGACGAGAGTGTTGTGGCTAGGTAGCAGATTCATCGACGGTCTCCCCCTCGATCATACGCTCGAGCACGTGGATGGCCAGGAGCAGCTGTCTACGGGCCCACAGCCTACCCTGTGGCGTCATTCGACTCATCACCCGCGTCGATGGCAGGCGTGGCCCCACGGCCAGGGTATGCAGCCTCTTGCCAGTCCCGCCGAAGAACACGTCGAGCCGTCGCCACCGCTTGTCGTGCCCGTTGCGGAGGCGGGCGATGTGCGCCAGCTCATGAGCCACGGTCGGGACGAGACCGTGCTCGTTCCGATGCAGCGCGAAGATCGCCCAACTCAGCGTCACGACGGGGCGATCCGGCGGGTCCTCGAAGGAGCGCATGCGCTCCCGAAGATTCGCGAGCCCCTCGGGCGAGTAGGACGGGTCCTCTGCCGCGCCACGCATCACAGCGACCGCGGGCGACATGTTGTGCCACGCGTGGCCCGCGTGCGTGCGGTGCTCGTCCCACGCGAACTCGGTGTTCGCGACGCGGGCGGCGAGGCGCTTGAGCCCGTGCTCCCGGAGGAGGCGGGCGATACGCGCCCGCTCCTCCAGTGCCAGCGCCATGAGTCGTTCCTTGCGGGTCATCGGACCGCTCGCGTTGCTGCGCCCGTCGAGACGCCGCCCGCGCGCAGCGCTTCGTACGCGGACTCGAACGGACCCTCGACCGCCCCGCCCTCGATGCCGTGCCAGTACCAGCCCTGCTCGCGCGACTCGGCGACGATGCCCTCGGCCTCGACCGTGTCGCCCAGCTCGAAGGCCTCCGCGTTCTCAGCGGCGAGCTCGAGCTCGAGCTTCCGGAGCTGGCGCCTCAGGCGCAGCGCCTTGGCCTTGCGCGAGTCGCCCTTCGCCACGCGCGTCTTCCCGCCGCGGCGGTACACGACGGCGCGCGGGTCGCGCTCGAGCTGCCGGACGATGCTCGCCTGGTCCGCGACCTTCGCCTCGTACCTCGGCACCTCGTCGGCGGCGCGGCGCACCTCGTCGCGAAGGCGCTCGACCTCCCCGAAGAGCCGCGAGATCTCTCGCATGAGCGCCGAGATCTGCGGCCGGTTCTCCGTGTCACGCGCTCTCGTGTAGTGAAGGCGCAGCGCGTTGAACACCCGGAGGTCCTCGCGCGCATCCTCGAGAGCGGTCAAGTCTCTACCCCGTCGGCTCATCACATCTCCTATCGCTGTTCGACCCCAGGAAGGTGCGGCCCGGCGAGTGAACCCGCCGGGCCGCGTGGTACCGGTGAGCGAGGCTAGTCCTCGTCCTCGTCCAGCTCGATGCCCTCGGCCTCGAGCTCGGCCTCGAGCGCGGCGAGCTGCGCCTTGAGGCGCTCGGCGCGCCGGATCTTCTTCTGGGTCGGGTCGACGCCCTTCTCGGCCTCCTCGGCCTTCGCGAGCAGGTCGTCCTTCCGGAGCTTCATCTTGTCGATGCTCAGGTCGACCTTGCGGGCCTGGAAGCGGAGGAAGGTGGCGCGGTCCTTGAAGTCCTTCCGGCCGAGGTTCTCGTGGTCCGGCGTCCAGTTGAACGGGACGGCGGTGAGGACCTCGCGGGCCTCGTCGTCCTCGCCGATGGTCTCGAGCGCGATCGCCGCGCCCTTCTCGTCGGTGGCGTCCGCGAAGGGGAACTCGGTCTTCGCCGGCTTCTCCTTCTTCTCGACCTCGGTGGCCTCGGGCTTCGCCTTGCCGACCTTGACCGTCTCGTCCTTCTTCGTGCTCTTGCGGGCCATGTCACGTCTCCTCACTCTCTGCGTCTTCCTGCGGAGGGCCGCGGGTCTCTTGCCCGCGCCGTCCCGTCCGCGTTCACTTGTCATGCGTACATTATACCGAGACCGCGTCGCCCGGTACACTTCTATTTCCGGCAGTTCTCAAAAAATCTCTCGACGAGTTCCATCACGAGCTCGACCACGGCACCGACCCCTGTGACAGCCATGAGGGCCAGGGCGAGGAGGGCCATGCTATTCATCGGACACCTCGGTGCCCGACGAGGAAGGACGACCCAGGGGCTGTCCGCAGCCAGGGCAGTGGTCGATGGCCAGGACGTAGCAGCTGCCACAGCAGCCGACGACCTGCCACCTGCCGTCGGCGTCGGTCTCGACCTTCCCGGCGACGAGCCAGTGCGCCAGCTCCTCGCAACACGTCACGACGCCCAACTCGAAGTCGCGCCGACTCACCGTCCGCATGAGGCCGGTGCGTCGGTCGACGGCGACGAACACCGACTCGCCGACGCCCGCGATCACCGCCTCGACGAGCCACGCGTCGGCCGTGAAGTTGAGGCGCGTCGCGTAGCAGTGCTGCGGCTCGAGGTGCGTCCGCACGAGCGAGACCAGGTCGTCGTAGTCGCGCGCGCTCATGACAGCCTCACCAGGTCGGCTCGGTGAGCGAACCCGCCGGTGACGGGGCCCAGCGGGTGGACGGCTACCGCCCAGCGGGTCCGGCAACCACGGCAGGTACGACGCACGTGGGCGGGCGCGTGCTCGCCCACGTCGATCCGCGCGAGCTGCCGACCGCATGCGCAGCGTGTTGCGACGGAGAGGATCATGACAGCCTCGGAGCGCAGTGCGCCTCGACGACCTGGAGGTACGCGAGCTCGTCCGTGAAGTGAACCCACTTGCTCGAGGTCCGCTCCTCGGCCTCGACGATGAGCACACCGAGCGAGTCGAAGCCGTACGTGCCGGCGATGACGCGCGCCTCGTAGCGGGCGGTCCCATGATGCGAGACGCTGCGCCCGAACTCCGAGTCGCGCTCGTCCATCTCCAGGTACTCGCGGGTGTTGCGGAAGATGTCGCTGAGCGCGCGGCTCAGGTTGTCGTCCGACCGACGCAGGCGCGTGGTGGTGCGGCGCGTCGCGCTCACGATTCGCATGACGTTGACGAACGCGATGAGCCGCGCGTGACGCTCGTCGCGAGCGACGGCGAACGCCGACCCGTCCACCGAGACGTAGAGGCCGCCCGGCCCGAAGAGAGCCGTGACCGAGACGCCGTTCACCTCCTCGGTGAGGCCGTTCCAGTCGTGAAGCTTCGCGTCGCGGCACATGCGAGTGAGCTGCTCGAAGGTGGTCATGATCGTCTCCTGTTCCTTGCCGGCGGGGCGCCGCGTGGGCGCCCCGCGTGAGCGTTCCGTTCTAGGCCTCGACGTCCGCGTCGAAGGCCGCCCAGGTCTTGACCTCGCCCTTGCGCTCGCCCGGACCGTACGCCATCTCGGCCTTCCCGGCGCGGACCAGCGCGTCGAGCGCCTTGCCGACCCGGTTCGTCTGGTCGCGGACGCTGAGGAAGTCGAAGCCGTCGAGGCCGTTGCGCGTCGCGGCGAGCTCGACGATCCAGCGGCGCATCTGCGCGAGGGTGAACCAGCGGCGCGACCACGCGTGGTCGATGTGCTCGCGGGCGCCGCCGCCCTGCTTGGTGGCCTCGGCGTCGAGCCGCGCCATCTCGAGGGCGCGCTCGAGCTCCTCCTCGACGACCCGCTCGAGCGGCGCGTCGTAGCTGTCGAGGCGCGAGGCGCGCAGCTCGAGGCGGCTCACCTCGTCGGCAACGAGCTCGGCCCGCTTGTCCTCGGTGATCGTCCCGTTCTCGACGAGGATGTCGAGGCTGCGGAGGTAGGTCTTGCTGAGGCGGATGTTGCTGAGGTTGGCGGTGTTCGTGGTCATCGGTCTGCTCCTGTTCGGTTCTGTACGGCCCGTGGTTTCAATCGACTGTTCGAATTCTAGCGTTCGTGGTGCGCCCCGTCCACTACTCTTTTCAAAGTTTCTCAGTTTGCCGGGCGCCCCTCGTGGAGGCGCCCGGCGTCCGGCGTGCTAGACCTTGTTCTCGCGAACGGCGTCGGCCAGGTTGCCGCGGAGGCAGACACCGCTGTCCGTCGTGACGCAGAAACGGAAGGTCGGCTCGAGCGCCGCCCCGTTCTCGAGGACGAGCAGCAGCGCCGCAGCGCGGACAGCGTCGTGCACCGTGTTCATCTCGTGGATGCGAACGGCCTTCGAGAACCGGCAGCTCTTCTCGGTCCCGAACTCCACCAGCCAGGTGTACCAGCCACTGCCATTGGTCGCGGTCGCGTTCTTGGTCATCGTCGTCTCCTGTTCGTGTTTCACTTCTACTGTTGCTAGTGTAGCGTTGCGACCACGACCCGTCCACAGCAAACTCAGAGTTAACTGAGATTTTCTCCGAGGGCCTTGAACGTCTCGATGTTGCTCAGCGCGGGGTCGCTGAAGTCCCCGTACGCCTCGAGGTTCTGAAGGACGCTCGCGGCCATGTCGCGTACGCCGTCGCTGAAGCAGTTGCCGAACACGGCGCGGAACGACGCGGTGCTCACGCGGTAACTGCGGCGGTCCTTCCGCATGCGGTGCACGATCTCGACGCCGGCGCCGTACTTGAACAGGCACAGCGTCGCGAGCACGTCGTCCGCGACCTCGCGCACGGTCGCGTTCACGCTCGCGACGTTGAACACGCCGCTGGCGCGTCCCTCGATCGCACGCACGTACGCACGCACGGCGTCGCGGACGCTGAGTAGCGGACGCCACGTCGTGGCGTCGTTGATGTAGATGACGCCCTCGGTGAGCGCGGACTTGATCATCGCGTTCACGATGAGGTCCGCACGCGGGCGCGGGCTGTGACCACAGACGGTTCCCTTCCGCAGCGCGACGACTTCGAACTCTCCGTCGCACAGCATCCGAGAAACGCCGGCCTCGCCCTGAAGCTTCGCGATGCCGTACGGGTAGTCGCAGTCGATGGTGCCGCTCTCGGTCTGCTCCTCGTCGGGCGCCCACCCGTACACGGAGCAGCTCGAGGCGTAGACGAAGCGACGCACGCCGATGCCACGCGCGAGAAACGCGAGCAGCGCAGGGAGCGCGGCGTTGTACTTGAAGTTCAGAGCCGGGCTGAACTCGGCCATCGGGTCGTTCGACAGGCCGGCCAGGAACACGACGACGTCCGCATTCTCGAAGTCGTCGCCGCAGCAGTCGAAGAGCTCTTGCTTCACGTCCGTGACGTCGCTCGGCATCGCGCGCCCGAACCAGAAGAGGTCGAGCACCGTGACGTCGTGGCCGCGTTGGACGAGCTCGGGCGCCAGCGCCGAGCCGATGAAGCCCCCACCTCCGCAGAGTACGATGCGCATCACACACGTCCTTCCTCGTTGAGCTCGAGCCATCGGTCGACGTCGAGCGTGGTGTCATACGGAACAGCGAACGGCATGTCGAAGCGAGTGACTTGCTCCGGCGCCGCGCCTTGCTCCCGCGCGAACGCCAGGACGGAGCGGCCCTCGTAGTGGCCCACGTGCAGGACTCCGGACACGTCCGAGTCGATGAGTCGCGACAGCGCGTCTGCGAACACGCTCACCGAGACCCGCGACGTGAGCTGATCGTAGAACGCCTTCTCGTACGGGAACTCGTCCGGTCCGAACGAGGTGCGGATGATGAGGCTGCCCGGACAGAGACGAGCGGCGCACTCACCTCCGAGTTTCGACCACGCGTACCAGTTGACGGGGTACACGGGATCGTCCTCGGCGTACGGTCCTCGCGTGCCACGGAAGACGTAGTCCGTCGAGATGTAGATGAGGCGCAGCTTCCGCGCCGCGCACAGCGCGGCCACGTGCGCGGTGCCCGCCACGTTGACCTCGATCGCCCGGGCAGGGTCAGCGTCTACCCGTGGTGGGGACGTAAAGGCCCCTGCGTGGACGATACAGGACAGGCTAAGGGCCTCCACGTAGTTTCGCATTGCCGACGGGCGGGTTACATCGAACGCGCCCCTAGGCGGGTACCTGAGGCCGGGGCGCCTGGCTCGCATGGCGGCGCCCAAGAGGCCCGAGCCGCCGGTGAAGAGGACGCTGGCGTCGCGGGTCATCGGAGGTCCTCATACAGGAAGTTCATCGACCGCTCGTCGGCCAGCCACTCTTGCGCCGAGTAGCCGTCGCGGTCCTTCATCGAGATGGTCGGGCACGCGCGCACGACCTCGAGCACGGCGGGGTCGCAGAGGGACCAGTCGAGGTCCGTCCCGAGTGGCGACAGGCAGGCCTCCGTCTCTTGCGAGTACTCGCCCGTGCACAGGTACTGAATGCGCGTGCGGACCGGGAACGCGTTCCCGTGTGCGAAACCCGGCGGGACCCAGATCCATCCGCTGCCAGGGAGCATGCGGACCATCTGGACCACGCCGTACGTCGGCGAGTTGACGCGGATGTCGCACACGATGTCGACCATGTACCCGTCGATCACGCGAACGAGCTTGCCCATGAAGGGCGCCCACTGAAAGTGGAGACCTCGGAGTACGCCCGCGTGCGACAGCGACTCGTTCATCTGGACGATGGGCGCGCCGACGACGTCGGCCATCTGGCTGGCGCGGAACGGCTCGGCGAAGTACCCGCGCTCGTCGTCGAAGCGACCGTACTTGACGAGCTTCACTCCCTCGAAGGGGGCGACGCTCGCAACTCTGAGTTGATGCATGCTTCCTCCTCTCGACATTGCGGATACGCAATGTGTACTTTACCTGCGAAAGAGCGGGGACCCGAAGGTCCCCGCGTGATCGACTCAGTCGTAGTACCCGTTCTCCTTCTCCCACTGCTCCCACCGGTCGATGTCCGCCTGGACCTGCTCCTCGGTCCGCGCGGCGCTCTGCGGCTCCGGGTCGCGCGGGTGCGTGCCCGCCGCCTGCGCCGCGCTGAGCGCGAGGAACTCCTCGCGGGTGATGTAGCGCGGGTGCTCATCGACGAGCTCGCTCCCATCGTGGTCGAGCAGCCACACGGTCTCAGCGTGCTCCGGGCCCCACCACATCTTGACCTGGAGCGGCTGGCGCGGGTCGGGCAGAGCCTTGAGACCGACGATCCAGTTCTCGGCCCGCTGGCGCGAGGTGCGGAAGGTGTGCACGGCGGTCCGCGCGTTCATCACGCGGCGCCCTTCGATGATGGGCGCGGACGAGCAACCCTCGAGACGTCGCCCGTGCATCGAATGGCTCTTGAGCTCCTCGCCGGTCCGCGCGTCGCGGATGTAGATCCTGCCGCTCATCTCTACTTTCCCTTCACCATCGTGCGGACCATGGTACGCGCCTCGACCTGCTCGGTGAGGACGGCGCACAGGCGGTCGACCTCCGTGGCGCGGGTCTGGCAGACGCCCAGGCTGTTGACGGTCCCGCGAACCACCTGCTCGGCGTTGAGCGCGTCCTCGAGACGCTGCGCCTCGCGCTGAAGGTGCTCGGCCAGGTCGCGCATGTTGCGCAGCAGCTCGGCGCCCGTGCGCTGAACGGTCTGCTCGACGGCCTGGGCGTAGTACTCGGCCGCGGCGCCCGTGCGCCGCGTCGTACGCTCGGGCAGGCCGAGCTTGAAGCGGAGGGCGTTCTCGGCGGCGAGCGCCGAGTCGAAGGCGGCGCTGCGGCCGCCGGCGTCGACGCGGGTCCGGCCGAGCTCGTCGCGCCACACCTTGACGGTGAGGTCATCGACGGCGAACTCGACGATGTCGCCCGTGTCCGTGTGACGGTTGAAGTTCTCGACCAGCGTCACGGCTCTCGTCTGCGAAGCGTTCATCGTAGTCTCCTGTTCCTGGTTCACTACTCGACCCAAAGGTTGCCGTCAGCGTCGACGTCGATGTTGGTGCGATGGTTCATCCCCAGCTCGGCCGCAGCCGAGTCCAGTCGCTCGCGCAGCGCGGCCTTCGTGAGCGACACGTGTACCGAGTCCTCCTCGAAGAGGCGGACAGCGGCGTCGATGAAGATGCCCGGCTTCTTCAGCGCGGCGTACGCCTCGCGAATCGTGATTCCGAACTTCATGGCTGGCTCCTGTTCGTGGTTCCGTGCGGCCGTGGTTTCAATCGACTGTTGCTAGTGTACGCTTGCGGCCACGACCCGTCCACAACCTTCTGAGAAATTTCTCAGTCAGCCGGGCGCCCCTCGTGGAGGCGCCCGGCGCGCAGCTCTAGCAGGTGAGGTCGGAAACGTTGGCGAAGAAGGCGTCGTCCTCGGAGGTGCCCGCCCGCTTGAGGCAGATGAGCGTGTCGGCCGTCGGCTCCTCGCCTTCGATGATCGCGTGGACGAGGGCGCGTCGCATCCACTCGTTGATGGCCAAGGTCTTCGGCGCCTTGAAGGTGACGTCCGTCTCGCCGACGAGCGCCTCGAACTCGAACTTGTCGGACGGCTCGTCATGCGCCATCTCGGCGAGCGTCGCGTCCTCGACCATCGCGATGTGGTCCGCAGCGGCGTGCAGCGCGTCGTCCATCGTGTCGAACCCCTCGCGGCTGTCCTCGTCGCCATCGACCACGACGACGATCCCGTCGGTCCGAACGCGGACGATGAACTCGATGCCGCCGATGGTCGCGCTGTGGCGGCCGAAGCGATCGGCGTTGTCGAAGAGTTCCTGAAGCTGCTTGTCGGTGTTAGCCATTGTTCGTCTCCTGTTCTGTGCGGCCCGTGGTTTCAATCGACTGTTGAAATTCTACACCACGGGCCATGGGCCGTCAACAGCAATCTCCGCTAACTCAGAGTTTTTCTCAGTAGCCTTCGAACACGCTCCGTCGAGGCGCGAGCTTCGGGCGCGGCACCTTCGCAGTCATGCGCGTGAGATCGAACGTGCGCACCTCGCCATCCGGCACGCGGCGCTCCTCGACCATCCGCGTCCGCGTGTTGAACCGCCACTCCTTCTTGCGCTTGGTCGGGTTCGGCGAGTCGATGGCTCGAAGGATCTGCCACGCGAGCCACTCCGCGACGGCCGGCACGACGCCCTTCCCGATCTGCGCGTAGCCACCGGCCGGACCAAGGAAGACCCAGTCGTCGGGGAACCCCATGAGCCTCGCGGTCTCACGCACGGTGACGCCGCGGTCGAGCCACGGGTGGATCGTCATGTGCCAGCCACCGTACACGACGCGGCTCGCGCCGTCGGGATGGAGACGTCGCGCGGCGTGACGCGAGAACGAGCCTGCGCCTCTGAGGTAGCCGTCGACGTAACCGCTGAATCCCTCCGCCTGGATCTTGAGCAGGTCGTCCCACGGCACGTCATTCATCGAGCGCCCTGGCGGGACGAGCGAGCAGACGAGACGCGTGAAGCACGGGTCGTCCCACCAGTGGTGGTTGAGCACCTCGTCCTGCGCCGCGTCCTCCGGTGTCTCGTAGTTCCACTGATGGTCGCTGGTCACCTCGTGCTCAGCGAGGTCCTCGATCACCTCGCGGACGGTGAGCCACTTCTTCGGGACCTCCGGGACGTCGGGCCAGAAGTGGATGCCAGGCTTCGTGAACACGTGGAAGAAGCGACGCCTGTTCTGCGAGTTGTGCCACGTCGCTGCGTTGAGCAGCAGCCGCGTCGGCGAGTACCGCAGCTTGGCGAGGCGCTCCTCGATGTCGAGGACGAGCGGAAGGCCCGCGGTGATCGCTGGCTGAACGGACTCCCACACGAACACGTGCGGACGCACGCGCTCCACGAAGTCGACGGCCTGCCGAACGTCCTTGGTCGCGCGGCCCTCGGGCCCGTACCCGTCTTTCCCGCACCCGCGGTTGAGACAGCTGAACGCCGTGCACCGCGGGTTGCCGAAGACGATCTGCGCCTTCTCGGCCCACTCGGGCGGCGAGTCCATCCACGACGCGTCGTCGCAACGGACGACGGGGATCCCGAGATTGTGACGCACGCTGTCGCAGCCGAGGTCGAAGACTTCGAGTTGACCCTTGACGTTGAACACGCGGTCCATGCCCAGTGTGAGGCCACCCGCGAACGCGTGGACTCCGATTGCGGTCCCGTCTTCCTTCTTCACTCGTAGTACCTCCGCATTTGCGGGCCGAGGAAGCCCTCCTCGAGGGCGATCTTCCGCAGCCGGATCTTGTCGATGACGTTCTCTTTCGCTCCCGCCGCCTTCCACGACAGCGGTGAGTAGCCGGCCTCCCAGGTGAACGGAACCCGGAAGTCGATGTCTGTGGTCTCGAGCACCGCGTGGATGCGCGCCTGGATCTTCGGGTCCTCCAGCGCCTCGCGTGGCCCGTGAAGCGGCAGCTCATCGTGGACGTTTCCGAAGAGACGGATGTCGCTGTTCCGCACCCACGAGTTGTAACGCGGAGCCAACCGAATCATCCGCCGCTTGATGATGTCCATCGCACCGCCCTGGACGATGGTGTTGAAGGCCTTGTGCGCAGCGCGAGGCGGCAAGTGACGGCGACGGCCGAACGGGTTGAAGACGTACCCACGCATGATGCACTTCTGCGCCGCAGCTCGCGAGGTCCTCTTGATCCCGGGCAGGCGTTCGTGGTACCGCGTGTACACGCCCTGCGCGCGACGCTCGCACAGCCGGTGGTACGCCTGTGCGCGTAGGCGTTCGGGTACGCGACCCTCCTCGATCTGCTGGGCGATGATCTCGCCGACGTCGTGCATGATCGTGGGGTCCGTGAGCAGCAGCGACACGACGCGCTTCTTCCCTGCGCCGTAGCCCATCGCAAAGTTGAGAGTCTTCGCGGGCGTGCGCTCGACCTCGCACAGCCGCGCCGCCCACATGTGGAAGTCCGTGTCCGGGTCACGCGCGTACGCTGCGATCGCATCGGCATCACGGATGTAGTGGACGATGAGACGGAACTCAATCTGCTCTGCGTCCGCAGTGAGGATGCCGTACTCGTCGTCGTCGGGGATGATGAGATCCTTGGCGGCCTTGCTCATCCCCATCACGTTCGGGTCCGAGGCGCTCATGCGCCCCGTCCGAATGAGCTGGTTGAAGCTCGGATGAACGAAGCCACCGGTCTCAACCGCCTGACCGAAGACCTCCAAGTAGTTGCTGAGGAAGTGCGACTCAGCGCGCGCCGACTTGATGAGCTCGATCACGCGCGCGTTCCTCGGCTGGTGAAGCACCTCGGGGTGCATACCGTACAGCTCAAGCGCTTCCTTGTCGAAGGACGGCGAGCCACGCTCCTTCGACTCGGGGTCCGTGTTCCACTTGAGGACCGGAAGACCGAGCACGTTCACGATGAGGTCGTACAGGTTCTTGCTAGAGTCGACGAACTCGCGGCCGTCAGTGAGGTCCACGATCTCCTGCTGCGCCCCGAGTATCGACCGCAGCGTCTTGACTTTGAGCTTCTTCACGGCGAGATCGTTCACACGCATGCCCGCTCGCTCGATGTCGAAGAGGACAGGCGTGAGAAGGATCTCGGTCTCCCACGTGTCGCGCATCTGTTCCGGCCGCTGGTCCTCGAGGAACCGCATGAGCTCGCGGTTCATCAAGACGTCCTGGCCGGCGTACCGCCCGCAGAGATCCGCTGGCAGCTCCCCGTAGTCCTTGGTCTTCTCGTTCTTCAGGTACGCCTCGACCTCGTCCTGCTCAGAGAGATCTTGCTCGAGCCAGTCGGCGCATACCGCCTTGAGCCCGTGACCCATGCGATCCGTGTCGTGGCACTTGGCGAGCGTGGCGGTGTCGATCATGCGGCCAGGGAAGACGAGCTCGTCGCCACGGCCGGCGCACGCGACAAAGTGCGCGTCGAACTTGACGTTGTGGTTCACCCACTCCGGGACGGTCATCATGTCTCGGAGCCAGCGACGCACCGCCTGCGCCGGGATGTTGCGCCCATGCTTGTGGCGCACCGGGACGTACCACGCCGTCGCCTCGTCGTCGCGCAGCACGGCCACGCCAGCGATGCGATGCCCACCGTACGGCTTGAAGGCTTTCACCTTCGGGTCGCCGGACGTGGTCTCGCAGTCGGCGTAGACCCGCTGAACGCCCGTGAACTCTGGCAGCTCACGGGCGTGCTCAACGAGATTGACGACTCGACCGTCGTGGGTCTCAAGCTCTATCACTGTGACCTCAGAGCGCCTCACTCTGGCGCAGGGAGCAGCGGTCCAGCCAGCGGTTCAAGGTCGCATCGCTGGGGAACCCGCTGACGCTGACGTTGTAAGGGATGTCGACGTACTTCTCACAGTTACCGTCGCGCGACCAGCAGAGCTGCGCGAACGCGCGGTTCGCGACCCGTCGAATGTTGGGCGGCATGAGCTCATCGCGATCGTCGTACTCTGCGATGCGCTCGCAGTACCAGTCGTCATCGGCGTACAGGCACACGACGATCACACGATGGACGACGCGCAGCACCCGGACCAGCTGCTCCATCGCGAGGCGGTCGAACTCCGTCCCGCTTTGCGCCAGCATGCCTTGCCACACAAGCCAGCCAAGATGGCCACGGTCGTGTATGGCAGGGCGCAGGAGCTCGGTCGAGTATTCCATCACGGGGTCCGTTGGCGGGCCGTGATGGATGACGGGGATAGCCTCCCCGGTCCGATCGAGGTGCAGCGCCGCGAGCCTCTTCGCGGCCGTGGTCTTGCCGAGGTTGTCTGCGCCTTCGATGATGAGCGTGATCATGACTTCCTCCACGCTCGCTGACGGCCCTGCCAGTTGATGACCTTGGCGATGAGCCAGTCGGGGATGACGACGTTCATCGCGTTCGCTTCGTCGATGTTGAAGGCCCGGCGGTTCGCGTAGCAGAGCGCGACGATGGTGCCGAGCAGCGTTCGCGCCCCGAGACTCTGCTGGATGCACGAGATCGCTTCGGCCAGCGGCACCTCGCGATCCTCGCGAAAGCGACGCTCGAGCGCGACCGCGGCGGCGAGATCGTGGAACAGCCGGCCCGGCTCGCGACGCGTCCACCACCCCAGCTTCGGCGGTCGCGCGTACATGTCTTGGCCGCTGAGTATCGCGCGGTGCGTCGCCTCAGCGTGGCGCTCGTACAGGTGAAGCGATCCCGCCTGGTGGCAGATCCATCCTGGCGAGAGGTCGAGGTGGTGCGCCAGCAGAACGTTGATGGTCGCGAACGCGAAGATGTCGTACGGCAGACCCTGCCATAGGTCGTTCGAGCGCATGGTCGAGATCACGTTGAGACTCGAATCGCGCACGAGGAACTGAAGACCGAGTGTGCAGGGTATGTCGTTCGCCAGCGAGCCCGCAGCCTGGAGGTCGTGATAGCCGTAGATCGGCAACACGGCCTGCCGGGTATCGGGCTTCGCTGTGAGAAGCGACGCGATCCGCATGAGCGGGTCGAAGCCACCCACGCTCTTGAGCGGGCCACGAATGTGCGGCCCGTACGCGCCGAGCGCGACGCCGTCGTTGAGGAACCGCTCGTAACTCGGAGCATAGTGGCAGATGAACTCGCCATCCTCCGACCCGCTGAGGTACCACATGAGCTCGCCCGCAGCGTACAGCGGTGAAGGGCTGCGCGGCCCCATCATCCACACGGCGCGGGTGTTCATGAGCATGAGACGCGCGGCCGGAAGCTCCGCGAAGATGTCACCGTCTCGCGACGTCGCGTGAGCGGCGTGGTCCCACAGCTCGGCCGCCGCGTAGTGCCACGCCTCGTCGAGGCACAGCGCCGCGCCCTTGCGATCCGCGGCGTGGTTGACCTGGCTCATTCCGTCACCTCGAAGCAACCGGCGAGATCCGGCGGCTCGTAGTTCTCGCCCTTGACCGGGTGCAGGGTGACCTCGCCTTCCGGCGCGGGGTCCTTGGTCATGTTCGACCGATGGATCTCCCGGAACCCGCGCTCCAGCGGAAGCCCGTACACGACCGCGGTGCCATGCGTGACATACGCCAAGTCACCCAGGCCGTCGAGCAGCGCGACAGGATCCTTGGCCGCCATGGCCAAGAGCACCTCGGCGAGTTCCTCGGTCATGTTGTGCGCGCGACTCATGCGCCAGTCGCCGTTCGGTTCGCTCTTCCTGGCGTACGCCGCGAGCGTCTCGGACATCGCCAGCACCTGCATCGCCATGGCCGTGAGCATCGCAGCGGGGAACATGTCGTGATCGCCGCCTTCCTCGCAGAGGTTACGGTCGATCCCGAAGTGGTGGCGCTCGTGGAAGCGTCGTACGAGATCCGTGTGTGGTGTGGTGTCCTCGCGACCGAGCGCGTCATTCCACGCGCGGCACATCGACAGCGCGTACGCTGCCGCCCGGTCCTCGTCCATGTCCGGGAAGAACGGGCCACCGCCGGAGGGCCGCGTGTCGAACACGAGCACCTCTCCACCGGGCAGCTGCGCCGCCATGTAAGGTCGTGACGTCGCCGCCGCTCGGTGGCGCAACAGCCGTCGCGTCTCCAATCTCTCAGGCATCTCGTCTCCTCTCAGAACTCGTCTTCTTCGTGCGACTCGCCAGTGTCCGGCAGGTCGCTTTCGGCCAGCGTCTTAAGCAGCGCGATGAACTCCGCGGTCTTCCGGTACTGCCGCTTCTTGCGGAACATCGCGCGCTTGCGAACGAGGAAGCTGACAAGTCGACGCGCGGACTCCTGGTCGACCTCGCACCAGTCCTCGAAGTCGTGCGTTGTGATCTCGTCACGGTAGAGCAGCGAGCTCACGAGGTCCTTCGGGTACTTGGTTCCCATGAGCTGGCGTTGTATGAGCTTCGGGTCTACGAGCTCGTCCGCTTGGACTTGCGCTCGTGAGTAGTCCGCGTACCCGAAATGAGGATCACCGTACTGGGCGTCAAGGAATCGGGCAATGTACTGGACGTGGCAGGGTCGAACCACGATGACCTGCGGATCGTCGCGAACGGAGAATGTTCGCGCCGCCAGAGCAGCGCTGAGACGAGCCAGCTTGAAGCGGGTCGTTCCGCGGTCGATGAGCGGGATGGCTTCGGTGTACTTGGCGCAGAGCTCAAGGGTCTTCTCCCGTATCATTTCCCACGTCGTGTCTTCGAACTCGACTTGCCCGGGCGTTCGTGTCCACGCCCACAGGATGGCGCGTCGGGCCACGTCGCGCGTGAGCACGTTCGGGATCTTCGATGGCTCGCTGGCCAGCGCTGTCATCTGCGCCACGTCGACTTGCTTCCCGGACATGAGGCACGCGGCGTCGAAACGCCGGATGTCCTCGAGCCCACCGATGAGCTCCTTGATGGCGTCAACGCCGAAGTTGAAGTTCTCGAGACGCTTCGCGCCACGCGGGTTCGAGATCATGATGAGCCGTGTTCGCGCGTGTGCGCGACGCCGTTCGATCTTCTGAAGCTCAGCAACGCCAGAGGACCGCATGTCGGTGAGCTTCGCGATCACCTCCGGGTCCGCGCCCTTGATCTCCTCGAGGATGACGAGGCGCCGGTCGTGCGTGGGTATCACACCCCACTGTACGAACCAGCGATTCCCGATTTGCGAGAGGCCTCCGAGTATGCCAGCCACGGTGGCGTTCTTCGCCTCGACTCTCTCGCCGAGACCGTAGTGCTGCGAGATCTGCGTACCCATCTCGGACTTGCCGTGGCCGCTGTCTCCGACGATGAGGACGTTAACCCAGCCAGGGACGTTGCGGCCGTTCGCCTGGATGACCAGCGGCGAATGGTACGCGAGATCGAAGAGCACGTGCGGCTCGCGTCGTCCGAAGATCCGGGTCACGTTGTGCTCGAGGTCTGTCCATAGCTGGTCGAGCTTGTCGCTCAGCGAGTCGAGCGTCCAACTCCGAGGCTGAAGTATCTTGAGCGTCTCGAGATCGCTGACCGATGGCGCGAACGATGACAGGCTGTCCTCAGCAAGCTCGAGCTTGTCGATGAGCAGCACGGCTTGCTGGTTCGCAGGGTGCGGGTACGTGACGCCCTCGAAGCGGTACGGGACGTTGAGCTCAGGCGTGTGGTTCACGATGAGCGCTGGTTGCGCGTGGTTGCTGGTGCCCTCGGACGTTATGAGCAACGTCGGCGCCAGCCGAACGTCGTGCACGCGTGAGTGCTCTTGCGGCACGAACTGCGCGACCTTACATCGCGGTACCCCGAGCGCTGCCATCACTCCCTCACGCTGCCGACCGGCTGGCTGGTCCACCAGCATGAGCATGCCGAGCGCCGTCGGTGGCACCTCGACCTCAACAGAGTTGTCGCTGCGCGACGGCTCGAGCTGGTTGATCGGGCAGGCGTGACACAACGGCTGGTCGCGATCGCAGAACGCCGTGAGCTTACTCGGCACGAGGAACGGCGTCTCGGCGAGGGCAGACACGACGCCTGTGAACGCGATGCGGCGCGCAACGTTGCGCGGGTCCGTGACCTCTTGTATGCGAACGTCGGTGGCGTCACCGTTGGCGCCGGTGACAGTCACCTGGTCTGCCGGGTCGAAGAGCTCCGCGTCCTCGAGCATCTGTACTAACTCAGAGGTGCGCGCTCCCTCGTGGCCGATCCAGTCGTTGAGGTCGCCCTTGGGATACTTCTCGACGTCCAACGGGATGCGGCAGATGTAGACGGCCGCGGCGGCGCGTGCGATAAGACGCGCGGCCTTGGTCGCGGCGAGCTCACCGTGGTGGTCCACATCCATACAGATGTACACGGTCTTGCCTTTGAGCAGACCGTTCCACCGCGATTCCCATACCCCCTCGGAAGCCGTGACCGAGAACGCGCCGATACCCTTGCGCTTGAGGTACCAGCCAGCGGCGAGCGCCTTCATCTCACCGCCGCACCACACTACCTTGTCGAACTTCGCAAGCTGCTCAGGCTGGTAGATGGCGGGACGCCCGTAGCCCTTCGTGTTCCGCATCTTGTTCGGGCCTGGCGCGCCCGGCAAGTAGCGACGCACGTTGATGATCCGACGCTGGAGATCGTACACCGGGATCGTGATGCGCCCCTTGGCGAAGCCTAGGCGCGCAGCACGGATCATCGGGTCTGTAACTCCGCGCTCGCGTAGTGACGTGAGCAACGGACCGGCGTCCCAGATCTTCGCGTGAAGCGTCTCGATGCGAGACGGCTGAATAGACTTGACCTCTTGAAGCTCGTAACGCGTTGAGAGATCCGCGAGCATCGTCGCGCGCTCAACGCTCATGATGAGCGCAAGCAGCGTGACGATGTCACCGCTCCCCTTACAGCCCGCGGCGTGACACTTCCACTTGTTCTTGGCGGTGTTGACCGCCGCACTCGGAGTATCGTCGTCGTGAGCAGGGCAACGGATGCGGACCTCGTTCTCGCCCGCTGGCTCGTACTTCCAGCCAGCGCGTTCGAGTTCCGAGAGCGCGTTGATGGCGAGTAGATTCACCGGCTACCTCTGTGCGCGGCCAAGTGAACGCGGGGCGCGGACCTTCCACGCCCCGCGAAGGATGCGACGCCTAGAATTCCGACTCGTCCTCGCCCTCCTCGACGATCTCGGCGTCGGCGGGCTTGTCCTCGTGGTCCACGCTGAGGCGCTGCTTCTCGAAGAGCTCGGCGAACTCCTCGTGCGCGCCCTTGAACATCGCGCCCTGCTCCTCGCTGATGTACGGCTGCGCCGGGTTGCGAACGTCCAGACCGTACCACTTCTTCGAGTCGCGCTCACGGAACCCGATGGTGAACGCCCAGCGCTGCGCCCACAGCGGGACGATCTTCCCGCCGACGCGCCGCATGGTGATGGCCGTGATGAACGACCGGCCGGTGTTGAACTCGCCGCGCGCGAACGTGATCGTCAGCGGCACGCCGTGGAGCTCGGCGGGGATGTCGCCGCCGTCGAGGAAGCCGACGAAGTTGAAGACCTCGCAGGCACGGGCCGTGTACTTCGCGCGGCCCTTCGAGTCCTCGGGACCGTAGTCGCGCTCCCACTGGTCCGCGTCACGCGCGCGGACGGCGAGCGGGTGCGTGACGTCGAAGGTGCGCTCGAGCACCGTGGGCGACTCCGAGTCGTTGATGTCGGACATCTCGATGAACTCGGTGAAGAAGAACACCGGGACGAACTCGAAGCCCTCGTCCCTGGAGCAGACCAGAACGTTGCCCGGCGTGAGGACGACGCCGCCCTCGCCCACCGCGTCCTTGAGCGCGGAGTCGCTCATGCCCTGGACGACCTTGAGACGGGGCAGCACACGGTGCTCGGCCATCGCCTCGATGGACTGGTCCGTCTCCGCGGCCTCGGCCAGCCACTGCGGCGGCGCCTCGACCTTTACGACTTCCTTCGGCTTGTCGTCTCGCTTGGCCACTGTGGGCCTCCTCTCATTTCGCGCGACGCCGCGCGATGAACTTGGTCACGAACATCGAGTACGTCTTGGTGATGCCCGGCGGGACGTCCTGCCCCGCCGCGATGCGCTCGCTCACGATGTCCATGAGCGTGTTGAAGTGGAAGCGGATGGCGCCCGACTTTTGCGCCTCCTCGCTGACTCCGAGCCACTCGCAGAGCTTCGCGTACTCGGGCGTGTCGCGCTTCGGCAGTCCGGCAGCGACCTTCACGTCCGGGGTACCGGTCGCGTACTTCCCGCGCACGGTGGTCTCGGCCGTAGGGTTGGTCGCGACCGCCTGCGCCGCGCGATACGCGATGAGGTACGCGAGGCGCTCGCGTCTGGCCTTCGCCTCTTTGCGCAGCTCGTCCGCCCACCGTTCCATCTGGCGGCACATGAAGCCCGCGTCGCAGAGCTGCTCGCTCGTGAGCGACGCCTCGTTCTTCTTCACCGTGTCCGAGAGCTCGATGAGTGCGCGAAGCGTCTCAACGTGGACGTCCTCCACGCGATCGGCCGCGCGCAACGCGCGGTCCACGAACATGGCAACATCCTGCTCGGCCATCGTCCCTCCTCTCATGAAGGCCCGTCTGTCGTCCAGGGGCAGCCCTGGGTCGTCCATACTCGCAGGGTGGGGCTAGACAGGTATGAATCATCGCGTAGGTGGCCCCCAGGGCCCCAGTGGTGCCCTAGGGGCCCTGGAGGCATTACCTGTGCCCTAGCCCTGGGGCACCCCGGGGACCTCGCCCGACGGGAGCCGGGCGTTGAGCGTCCGCGGGCGATACTTCTCGGCTCGCGCGTTGAAGATGAGGACGTTGATGGTCTCGTACGCCGCGAGGACGACGGCCGTGAACACGGAGAGCGGCGTCGCGGGACCCGTGAGCGCGATGTGATCGTACTCCGGGTCGAACCGGTTCTCGCTGAGGAAGCGCAGCGCCTCACGCGCGAGCTTGTCCGGGTCACTCCACGGGCAGTAGCTCGTGCGATCGTAGACGAACATGCGCTCGCCGTACTCCTCGGCCGGTGTGGTGTCGAAGCGGGTCTCGTCGGTGATGAAGAACACGCGCGACATTAGAGCCTCCCGAATCCGTTGAGCTCGAGGCCGAGGACGGACTCGAGAATGTCCTTGATGTCATTGACCTTCGCCGCGTCCGCAGCCTTGCCCTGGACGCGCGCCCGGATCTCCGTGTCGATGCTGTGCGGCACCACCAGGTCCGTCACGCGAACGGTCGTGCGCGTGCCGCGCCGATGCGCGCGGTCCTCGAGCTGCGCCCGAAGCACGTGCGACCAGTTGGCCGAGAAGACGATCTGATGATCGCAGTAGGTCGGCGAGTTGTCGGGATCCTTCTGATCGTAGCCGAGCAGGTTGAGACCCTCGCCCGCCGTCTGCGGATTCGCGATCATCACGCGGCAGTTCGGATCGCAGTTGAAGCGAGCGATAGCTTCCTCGCGGCCGCGCTCGCTCGTGGCGCCGTAGTAGGTCACCACCGCGTCAGCGCCGAAGGCCCGCGTGAGCTCCTTCTCGATCTCCTTGATGTCCGGCACGAAGACGGCCCACACGATCTTCTTCGCGAGCGGGTCCTCAGCGAGTTCCTCCTGAAGCGTCTCGACCAGCGCGACGACCTTCGGGTTCTTCTCAGGGTCGATCTGCTGGACGCGCTTCTCGGTGAGCTGCTCGCCGTCATCGGAGTAGGTGGCGTCCCACACGACGTGCCCGCTCGTGATCTGCGCGAGGCGCAGGAGCTTGGTGAGGATGTTCTCGGCCGTCATCGCGCGGTTCGCCGTGTTGTCGAGCGCGCCGCTCATCATGTCTTCGATCTCGACCGCGAGCTGCGTCGCCATCTGCTCGTAGAACTTGGCCTGCTTCCGGGTCATCTCGACCTCGAGAGTGTCGTACACCTTCGGCGGGAGCTTGAGGCCAGCCTCCTCCTTCGAGACCGCGAACGACAGACGAGCGAGGCGCTCGCGCATGAGCGGGATGTTGTTCATCCCGACGAGCGACGTCCGGCCGCCCTCGGTCTTCTGGAACTTCCCGTGGAACTTCATGAACGAACGGAAGCTCGAGAACCCGCTGAGCCCCTCGCCGAGGAACTCGAGCTGGGTATAGAGGTCGAAGATGGAGTTCGCGTAGGGCGTTCCCGTGAGGATCTGCCGACGGCGCGACGCGGCGCGCAGCTTCTTGATCTGCTTCCACCGCTTGGTCTGCGACGACTTGATCCGATGCGACTCGTCGAGGACGACGAGATCCCACTGAAGCTTGCTGAGGTACGACACGTCGCGGGCGGCGGTGTCGTAGGAGACGATGACCGCAGAGAAGTCGCAGTCGTCCTCGGTGCGAATGGCGTGCGTGAGGATCTTGACCCGCTTCTCCTTGCCGCCGCGGAGGACGGTGACCTTGCCGCCGACCCATGCGAACTTCGTGAACTCCTCCTGCCAGTTGAGGCGGACCTGAAGAGGCGCGATCACGAGGACGCGCATCATGTGCGCCTCTTCGCCGGGCATCTTGCCTCGGCGAGTGCGGTGCGCCTCGAGGCAGATGCGATCGATGGTCGTGTAGGTCTTGCCGGTTCCCCGGTCCATGAAGAGCGCCGTGCCCTCCTGGCCGAGGCTCATCATCATCGCCGTCTTCTGGTAGTCGGCGGCGGCGAACTGCCTGAGCTCGTCCGGATAGTAGTCGTCCGGCATGACCGGCACTTCACCGGCGAGCTTGAACTTACTCTGGAGCTGCGCGCGAATCGTCTGGCGCATGAAGCGCTTGAGCAGGAACGTGTAGAGGAGCCGCGCGTTGTCGTCCCCGAACACGAGCCGCGACTGCGGCCAGCTGTGATGCGTCACGATGCACGTGTAGTCCGTGGCCGCGCACGTGTACTCGCCTTGGTTGCGCTGCCAGAAATCCTTCTGGCCCTGATGCGCCTGCGGAATGCGACGGAAGAAGTCCTGTCGCGACGCCCAGCTCGGCGGGCCGCTCACCTCGAGGACCGTGTCGCCGCGCGAGTTCTTGCGGACAGCCTCGACGGCGTACGCGCTCGCGTCCTCGTTCACGTCGAGGAACCGCCCGCGGAAGGGGCGCATCTCGAACGCCTCGCCCTTCTCGTCGGTCTCGATGAGAAGGAAGTCGTTGTCCCGGAGCGGGAGGGGGGTGAAGAGGTCCTGGGTCGCTTCGCCCAGGGGCTCGATGATGGGGTGCTCGTCGAGCACCGGGGCGGGAAGTGTCGTGGTCATCGGTCGGCTCCTATCACTGTGGGAAGTCATCTAGCTCTCGAGTCCGAAGCGCTCGACTGCCTCGGCGAGCGTGTCAAGGAAGCACGACCGCTTGCGAGGCGCCTCGGCCTCCGCCAGCTGCTCAGCGCTGATCGTCGTCTCGCTGTCGCTCCAGCGGTTCGCCGCGAAAGCTGCTTCGGCCTCGGCCAGCCAGTCGTGCGTCTCGTTCGTGTTTTCCATGTCGGCTCCTGTTCGTGCGGCAATCGAAAGTGTCAATGTCCAAGGGACATTGTACCCGACCCACGCGTAGGTGTACAGGGAAAAGCGGTAGGCGGGCGAGATTTTCTCAGGTGGCACCGTTGGTGCCAGGGGTATCGTACAGTGCGCCTAACTCGCCCTGGGGCTGGACCGCCAACGCCCGAGGTATGGACGTTGAATTGAAAGTAGACCTCAGCCAGGTACTATTATTCTAAGCTCTTCTTGCCGAGACAGGCGGCTCCCGCCGCAGGCGCATTTGCCAGTTACCCCTGGCACCTTTGGTGCCATGCTACGTTGCGATCAGCCCGTGGTCGCGCAACGCCGCGAGGATCGCGTTGATCTTGCTCTCGATCTCGCCGTGCGCCGTCGCGAGATCCGCGAGCGTCGTCGCGACGAGATCGTCGCGCAGGCTGTCCGCAGTCGTCGGCGAGTCGGACGGATCCGCGACGGCGCTGACGCTGAGGTCCGCGATTGCCGACCCCGCGGCAGCGTTGTCCACCAACAGCCAGGACGTCCCGTCGCTGTGGTAGAGCTTGTGGGTGTCGGCCGTCATCGCAAGACAGTCCTCATAGTCCGCAGCCGCCGGAAGCGCCGCAGAGTTAGCGTAGCGCGGGATCGGAATCGGCGTCGTGAAGACGAGGTTGAAGTTGGCACGGATCTCTGCGTCCCAGTTCTGGTGAGACGAGAGCACCGTCGCATGCGTGGGTCGAGCCATTGCCGGTCTCCTAGTGCTTGGTCATCGTGAGCACCGTCGCGGCGCTGGCTCGACCGCCAACGGCGTGGACGACGCTGATCTTGAAAGAGGACGGGGCCGCGCCGCCGAAGTCGGCCAGCATGTTCGCGTTCGTGTACTGCCAGGTCGGCTCGGTCACCGTGAGGCTGCGCTTCACGACGTCGCTCGCATCGAGAACGTCGATGAGGAACTCGCCCTCAACAGCGCTCGCAGCGCACGCCTCGCCGGAAGCTTGATTGCCGGAACCCGATCCCGGGTCGCGGCCGAAGCGGTATGTCCACTCGAACGTCGGCGAGTCTGTTCCTGCGAAGTACGAGTTCATGAGATCGTTGCGGAGGTTGACGACCGCCGGCGGCACGATGCCGTTGCCCACGAGAGTGATCGACTTCGACGGCAGCTCATCGAGCGGGATCGACTGGTTGCCCCACGGCACGACCTTGAAGTAGTAGGTCTCACCGGGCCGCATGAGCAAGTCGCCGTAGACTGTGAGGTCTTCATACGGGACGATGAACACCGGGTCGTCGATGCTGTGCTCTTCCTCAGCGGTTCCGAGGCGACCGCGGAGCACGCCGTCCAGACGGTACGTGTCCCCGCTCACTGCGGTGATCTCCCGGACAAACAGGATCTCGCTCCCGATGAACACCATCTGCTTGCCCGCGCGCCACCCCTCGGTGTCCGCGCTGAGATCCTGCGCGACGCTCGCGATGTCGTCGCCCTCGGCAGTGAACTCGGGCCCCGTCTCAACCAGCGTTGCGCCAGAGAGCGGGAAGTCTTCCTCGAGCAGCCCGCCCGAGTACACGCCCTCGTCGTCGCCGAGCGAGGTGAACGTCGAGTCGTCCGTGGAGATGTACACCTCATGCCCCACGGTGGCGGCGCTGCCGCGAATGATGGGGATGAACACGAGCGGGCGCAGCACCGGGATCCCATACCGCGGAGTCACGGGCGTGATGCCAGGCGGAACCTCGATGGGCTCCCACTCCTCGTCCGGCAGGATCTCCTCTTCGATGTCGGTCGCAGGGGTGAACGACGCAGGCGCGTCCTCCTCCGTGGCCGGGACCGAATAGTAGTCGGTGATGGCTTCGATCTCCACCGCACCGCTGTCCTGCTGGTGGGTGATCGACATGACGCGCAGCGGGTCTGTGATGCCTTCCACGTCGATGCTATCGCCGGGGCGCAGGAGACACGCCTCGCCTTGGACCACGAGCCGCCACGCCGTCACAACGCCGAGCGCTTCCTGCGCGCGACGCGACGCGACCATCGTGGCCGTCTCGATGTCGATGATGGTGGGCAGGTGGATCGTTCGCGGCCTCGGGCGCCCGCGCGTCTCGGCGAGAGCGTCGTCGTCCACGACCAGCGTGTACTCCTTGAAGCGCTCGAGCCACGACGGGAACGTGAAGATGAGCTTGTCCACGGGTCGCTGCTGGTCGAGGACCGTGGTCACTTCCGGCAACGGCGGGAGCAGCAGCTTGGCAGGCACCTGCGGCCGCGCTGTCTCCTCGCGGATCAGATGGAACTCCCACAGCGCGGTGGTCACGTTCCATCGCATCGCGATTCCGATGTCCTGTAGCAGCTCGGCCAGAAGCGACTGCGCGTCCTCACCATCGACGGCCAGCGAAGACACGGGCAGGCGTTCACCCGAGGTGCCGAGCGCCGTCGCGATAGCGTCGAGCGTGCTGATGTCGTAGTTTGACACGTCGAGCCCGAGCCCGTGCGGGTGCGTCGCGAACAGGAGCTGGTCGATCACGTACGCCGGGTTCGCGCCGCCGTTCTTGTCCGACTCGTACAGCGTGATCGTGCCCGCTGGACTGGCCACGTCCGTCGTCACTCCGCCGTAGACGTAGATGTTCGTCTTCGTGGTCTTGTACCCGACGGTCGTGACCGTGATCGACTTGATGACGTAGTCGCCGTCGTTGTTCGCGTGGTTTCCCTGGACTTTGATCCGGTCTCCCGCGTTGAACTTCGTGGCCTTTCGGCCCTTGACGCGGAAGCGCCCCGTGCCTTCGGCGCCGGACGTCGCCTTGTCGCACGACTCGGAGTAAGAGCCGAGAGTGAACGTCGGGTCGATCCACGCCGAGTCAGCCGTCACATTGACGGCGTAGCCCGGTCGCACCTCCACTACGTAGTCGAGCAACGGCCACTGCGACACGGTGCCGAGACGCTTCTTGGTCCACTGGATGTAGCAGCCGAACGGCCAGCGCGACTCGATTCCCACACGCGTTGCGTTGCCGAGCCACGTATTGACCGGTTGATCAGTCTCGCCCCAGTAGATGTCGAACTTCCCGTACTTCCCGAGGTCGACGGTCGTCCCGCTCGGGTGTGACGTCGAGTCGATGGAGTAGCCGAGGATGTCTCTCCCGTTCTCGTAGATGGCATGAATCGCCGTGGCCGGTCCGACGCAGAGGTGGTGCCACCCGCTCTCGAAGTAGACGGTGGCCTTCTTGGTCTTGGTCTCGGAGCCGCCGCCCTTTCCGGACCAAGAGCTCGTGCGCTCGCGGCCGCTGGTCTTGTCACCCACCCAAGCGAAGATCGGACCGAGCCGCCTAACGCCGAGTAGATACGCGATGAACGCACCGCGAGATGCGATCGTCGTGGGCTTGTCGTCTTGAAGCGACGCACGACGACCCTTCTTCCGCGTCTGCTCGGCGATGAAGCCTGCCAGGAAGGACAGGCCCATGCTGATCACGAATGGCACGAAGACTTGAGCCATCGGTCCTTGTCCTCGATTCGGTAGATTCCGTAGAGATGAGCAGGCGGGCGAGTGAGAACGCCGATGCCTGCTCGTTGAACCTCGTCACCTGTTGCGTGCCACGCCGTGTTCGGCTCCGCGCCGATGAGAACAGCGTGACCCGGTCCTGCCACCTTCCCAAGCGTCACGATGGCAATGTCGCCCGGCTCGACGACGCCGTCGCGTACCACCCGCAAAGGCTCGTACGCCTTCCGAAAGAGACGCAGCGCCGCGCGCGCCGTCGCTGGCGCGTGGAACGCGACATCTTGCGGGAGCTTGATGGCCGGGATGCGCACCTCACCGTGGAGTTCGTCGATCACGGCAGCAACGAAGCGGACGCAGTCGACGCCTCCGCCCTTCGCGCACTGCCCCGCCATGTACGGCGTCCGCAGCCAGCTGGACGTCACGGCAAGTATGCGGCGCTCTATGGCCTCTCGATCACCGGGTGATAAGCCGGGATGCTGAAGCCTGCGCCAAAGAACCGGTCGAGATTGCTCCATCGGGCGTCACACGTTTCCTGCGTCTTGTCGCACCCCGGCTGAACGGTCACGGTCTGGCTCGCCCACCCCGATGGCGGACGTCGCACGAGCTCGAAGCCGGTCGAGCCATCCCAGTTGCGAATCGTCAGCGCCACACCTCCGAGGATGACGCGACCGCGAACCCAGTACGTGGAGTCGCCTGCGTGAGACGAGAGACCCGTGATCGTGACATTCGGCCCTGAGCCCAACGCCAGCGTCCCTGTTTCCTGATACGAGGCGATGGTGATCTGGCACGTCTTGGAGTCTCCGAGCCGCCACTCGCAGTGAAGGTTCGCTGGCATTCCGAGCGCCGTCTTGAGGAGCTCTTTGTCGTTCCACACTTCCAGCCGCACGCGATCCTTGCGCCCACGCGGGTTGCGCGTGACGCGACCGAGGTCTCCGAGAACCAGCGTGCGTGTGTCCGGGCCGCTATCTCCGCGCGACAGAACGCGAATGCGGCACTCCACCGGCGGGTGTGGATCACCGCTACTCAGAGCGTGGAGCCAGTCATCCGTCGGCAGCACGATCTTGACCGGCTTCTCGTCGAGCAGCGACGTGGCCGGCGGGTAGGTGATGTCCATCGTGGGCGTGGCAACGTACGCGCCCGCTGCGACGTCCCAGTCGGCGTACCTCGCTGAGCCATCGTCGTGAGTGAAGTCCACGAGAGTGAGGCGATCCTTGTGCGTGTCGGTGAGTGCGCTCATGAGAGAGCTCCCAGCACGCGGACGACCTGCCGCGTCACCAGCAGCGTGCGATCATCATCGTCCTCGAGCTGCGTCACGCGCGCGTCCTCGTCGTCGACGTCGATGGCATCGAATCTCATAGTGCAGATCCCGTCCGTGGTCCAGCGCTCGGTGAACGCATCGCGCTCCATGCGAACACGCCACGCCGGTGACAGACGCCGAACCGCGGAGGTGGTCACCGACGCGGGCAGAGCGCCCTGTAGCCCGATGAGGAAGTGCGTCCCGTTGTCGTACGCGGTGGTCACTGTGCGGATGACCACGGTCCCGTCACGTAGCACGAAGCCGATGTGCTTCACGAAGTCCTGGACGTCCTCGATGTTCCCGACGCGCGCGATCTTGATCGTGGTCCCGTTCACGTTCTCCAACGTCCACGGAGACAGCGGAGCTACCAGCCAGAACGGCCGGGCCCGGCCGCGTCGCGACTCGAAGAACTGGATGACGTCCCACGCACGCTCGCGAGTGAGCGCATTCAAGTTGATCGTGTGTGCGAAGCGCGGCGCGTCTCCGGTGGCTGCGAACACAGAGGCACGACCGTCGCGAGCCCTCTCGCCAGAGGCCATGACTCTGAGTTGGTGACCGGCGGACCAGTCTCCCGACACGTCAAGGATCGGCAGCCCGTCTTGATGCTGGAGCCACGGCGCCACATCCATGATCGTGGCCGGGAGCGAGGACGCGCCGGGCTTCTCGGCGAACGTGATCGTGAGGTCGACGTTCGCATCGCTGACCACCTGCGCCGAAGACTCTGCGGTGACGTCGCAATCGAGCAGCGGGATCACCCGCGCGCCTGACGCCTTCGCCGCGGCCAGCGTTGTCACGAGCGTCACGACTTGGCGGTCCGCGGAGATCTTCTCGATGGCGTGGATCTCAACATCCGTCGGGCGACCCGATGCGTCCCACGTATGGATGACGAGACGCGCCCCGGGGAAGAAGCGGCGCCAACGGAAGTCCCCTGTCAGCGTTTGCGCTCCGAGCCCCGCCGTCTGCGTCAGCCGCGTCGCGTCGCAATGAAGCGGGACAGGTGCCCCGCCGTTCGCGATGCGAGCCATGTTCATCATGATCCGCGCTGAGTCCGCGCGCGACATCCCGGTGTGCTGAAAGGTTGCGAGGCGCAGAGGCTTCTCACGGAGAGAGACGCGCTCCTCACGCATGGTCTCAGAGCGCGTGACGTCTGTGAGGAACGACGACTCGACCGTGACCTGCGCGATCCAGTTATGTGGCACGAGACTCAGCAAGACCGTGTCGCCGTCGATCTCCACCGGGACCACGGTGGGCGTGCGACGCCCGACGAGTCGCAGCGTTTGCTTCGTGACCCAGAGTTCGTCACCCGCGGTCGCCACGACAGCGGCGACGATGTCGATCTCCGGGTTGAGCGGGTCGGCGTCTATCTGCGCCGTGCCACCGCCCGTGGCTACGGCAGCGGGCAGCTCTATCTCCGGGTTGAGCGGGACGCCAGCCACTACGCCCGGACCATCGACCACCGCCGCGATGAGCTCGGCCTCAGGGTTGAGCTGTGCAGCCGGTATGTCAACGTCATGGGTTACATCGATGACATCGGCCTCAGGGTTGAGGGGCGCCGCAGCCACCGAAGCCTCAGCGTCGAACGACGTGGCCGGGACGTCGGCCTCAGGGTTGAGCTGTGCAGCCGGGATGTCAACATCGTGGGTTACATCGACGAGCTCGGCCTCCGGGTTGAGGGGCGATGCGGCCATCGACCCTTCCGCGGTCGCAGAAGCGTCGAGAATCTCGGCCTCAGGGTTGAGAGGAGGCGCAGCCATCGAAGCCTCGCCGTCGGCAGTCGCGTCCTGAAGCTCGGCCTCAGGGTTGAGCTGTGCAGCCGGTATGTCGATGTCATGGGTTACATCGATGAGCTCGGCCTCAGCGTTGAGCGGGGCGGCCGCCATCGAGCCTTCCGCGTCAAGCGACGTGGCCGGGAGTTCAGCTTCAGGGTTGAGCGGGTCCGCGTCTACTTGCGCGTCTGGCGCAGGCAGCGTCGCAGCGGGTACGTCCATCTCCGGGTTGAGCGACGCCGGTGCGATGGACACGGGCCCCGGGTTGAACGAGGCCGCAATGAAGTCCATCGAGATGTCAAGCGACGCGAGAGTCTCCGTCACCTCACCGTCGGCAGTCGCGTCCTGAAGCTCGGCCTCGGCGTTGAGCGGGGCGAGCGGCGTTTCGACATCAAGAGTCGTCGCTTGGAGATCGGCCTCGGCGTTGAGCGGCGCGGCCGTAATCGACTGAGCGGTAGCCCCACCGGGCACCCACAGGGAAACAGGTCTCGCCGCCGGGCGAAACATCACCCACGGGTCGTTGTGAAGCTCCCATATCTCCTCCGGCGTGAGAACTCGCCGCCAGAGGTAGATCGGTCCGCATCGGTGATACCCGTTGCCCCCGATGCCGCCGAGAAGGTACGCGCCCGCTGGCTGGCTGGAGGCGTCTGTCTTCCCGGTTGAAGTTGAGTACGGCAGACCGTCGAGGTACGCAGTACCGTTCGTCTCGATGTCCCCGCCCGTGTTTGTGTACGCCCACGAGTGGTCGTTCAACGCCACGCCGAACTTCAAGCCATCGTTGTTGGGGGTGTTCTTCAGTGTGAACGCGCCACCGTTTCGGGACGGGTTGAACGCGAAGTGATACGTCCCGGACTCACCCTCGATGACCAGGAAGTTGAGGAATGAGTTGCCCGCTTCTTCCGCGATCAAGAACGCCGATGTCGGCCCGTCAAGATCAGCGTCGGTGACGGTGTGCGGCGCGGCGAAGTAGGCCGCGTTTGCGCCGAAGTCGATCATGGGGCCGAAGTCGCGTCGGACCCATGTCGGTGTCACAGAAGAGACTGCGCTGGTCCCGCCAACGTGTTCCCGAATCGTCGCGCCCGCTCCCTCGTTCATCGGGATCGCGAACATGAGACCGCGAGCGAGCGGGTGCTCGCGGTTCAACAAGGCGATGGTCGGCGGGAAACGCATCAGTTAAACCGCCGTGATCCGCCCGACCTCGGCGTCGAGCGTGTGGCCCGTGGAACCCGTCGGGGCAGTGTAGTCCAGATCGACGCTGGCCATTCCATCAGGGATGTCGACGACCCAC
>Ga0180430_10000284_pt1 | contig 56941 bp, 49 predicted proteins | sample SS_ome_9_FD_132999 | JGI IMG/M metagenome (GOLD analysis project Ga0180430, IMG submission 132999) | Hypersaline lake sediment archaeal communities from the Salton Sea, California, USA - SS_1_S_2 metaG | ecosystem: Environmental > Aquatic > Non-marine Saline and Alkaline > Hypersaline >...
GAGCACCTCGCGCTCGGCCACCACGCGCGGGTTCCAGTGATTGGTCGGCAGCAGGCCGGTGCCGGCGCGGACCACGTGGTCGCCATGGCGTACGACCAGCGCACCGGCTTCGCGCCGGGCGAGCGTGCGGCGCTCCTCGCCGTTGTCGTCGACGCGGGCATCGAGTTCGAGCAGGCCGTCCCCGCACCAGCGCGCGCGCGATTCGTAGGTGAAGTCGTAGACCGGTACGAGCAGGATGCGGATGTCGAGGCGCATGCGCGAGTCGACCCGGATGCCCGCACCATCACGCTCGAAACGCGTGACGTGCTCGCCCACCCGCTTGCCGTTACGCAACACGTCGAACTCGATCGTGTCGCCGTAGCGGCTGGCGATGAAGGCGGCCAGATCGGTGCTCTCGGTGCACGCCGTCGCGGTGCGGATTGAGAAGGCCAGCAACAGCCAGGCTGTCAGCAGCCAGGCCAGCAGTAGGGCGGCGCAGCGGTGGCGAGAAAGGCGCAGGTCACCGCGGCCCATGAGCTGCACGTGGGGGAGGAGGGGTGCGCGGCCCGGGCCACGGCGACCTGCTGAGGGGACTCGACGAATGTCGTTCACATGACATCTACGTCGTCCGTCCCCCGCCGGATCACTGCGCCGCGCGGCTGGCCCCGCGGGTTCATCCCGTCGTCGGACGCTGCACCCCGGGCAGGGAGAATCGCGCCGATATTTCGATCCAATTGCCGTCCGGATCGCTGACAAAGGCGTAGCGCGCAACGTCACCGAGCGTGATCGGCTCCTGGACCACGGCGCCGCCGCGGTCCGCGATCTGCGTGCAGGCAGCGTCGGCGTCGAAGATCTGCACCGTCAGGTAGCGGAAACCGGGGCCGATGAAGGTTTCCGCCGGACTGCCGCCAGCACCTTCGACGACGAACAGCACGCTGTCGCCACAGCGCACGCTGCGCGCGCCGACGCGCTCGAATTCCATGGCTTCGGCGTAGAAAGCCATCATGCGATCGGGATCGGGCGTGGCCACGGTCACGCCGATGCCGACCACGCCATCGGTGCCGGGCGGCACCAGGCGCACGCTGTCGCCACCCGGATGCTGGCCGTTCCAGGCCGGCGCGCCGTCACGTGCGATGGTCAGGCCGACGTAGCCGGTCGGCGGCAGTGCGGCGAGTGGTCCGGGATGATGGTTGACCTTGATCACCGAGTCGTGGGCATCGTAGCGATGCTGCACGATGCCCTCGATGCCGAGCTCGAGGCGGTGATCGAGCCGCAGCCCGGCGGTCTCGCCCCAGAACCGGGTATGCGCGTCGATGTCGGTTGTGAACAGGCCGATGTCGATATGGGGTTTGGCGAGGCGCATGGACGTCTCCTCGGTAAGCTGCGGGTCGGTCGGTCGGTCGGACGCGTGGCGTGCTCAAAGCGCGTCGAGCGCATCCACGGCATCGTTGTCGAGCGCCTGGTAGGCGCCGTCGGTGACCATCTTCATGAACAGGCGATCGCCGCGCTCGGTCGGCTTGACGATCACGGTCGCCGCGATGGCGACGACGAGCACGGCGAAGCTGTAATGCCGGTAGTCGGCCAGGAGGTGATCGAAATCGTAGTCGCGCACCCCCTGGGCGAGCAGGCGCTCGTGGTAGTCACGCAACAGGTCCTGCTCGACGGTGCGGCGCGTGTCGCGGTCGAAGGCGCCGCCGAGGAAGTAGGCGACATCCATGCCGGTACCCAGGTAGGCGCTCGTCTGCCAGTCCACGATGGCGATGCGCGGTCCGCCGAAGAGCATGTTGTCGACGCGGAAGTCGTTGTGCGAGAAGCACTTCGGGGCCGCACGCGGGGCGTTCCAGGCGGCGTGCCGGCGCACGAACTTGTCGCACACCGCGATCACCTCGGGGTCCATGCGGTGCGCGTAGGTGCGTTCGAAATGTGCCCAGGAACTTTCCACCAGCTCGGTCGTGTAGAAGCCCTGCGCGCCCTCCGGCACGTACAGCCAGGGCTGCGCGGCGAGCTCGGCATCGTCCCAGAAGGCCGCGTGCAGCAGCGCCGCTTCGTCGAGCGCGAGCCGCGCTTCGTCGACCGAGCAGCCCTGCATGTGGTCGCCCTGCACGGCCGGTGCGAGGTCTTCCAGCAGCAGCACGAAGTCATTGTCCGGCCCGAGCTCCGCGACGTAGACCGCGGGCGTGTTGATCGCGGTACGGCCGGCCAGTTCGCGGTAGAACATCAGTTCCGAGCGGTAGAAACCCATCTGCTTGCCGGTGTTGGCCGCGGTTTCGTTGTCCGACGGGAATTTGCCGACCAGCGTCCGCGGTGCCTCGGCTGGCGGCGTGCCGGCGTAGTCGAGCACAAAGCGGCGCGTCTCGCCGAGCTGGCCGGTGCCGACCGTCTCGGTGCGGATCGCCTCGACCGTCGCGTCGATCCCGTTGGCGGCGAGCGCAGCGGTGATCCAGGCGGGCGTGACGCCCTCGGGGCCCACGATGGGCAGGCTTGATGTCATCGAATCGGTACTCCCCTGTGGCGCGGTTGCGCGGCGCCCATGGTAACGAATGCGCGGCACGCGGAGGAGCAGCGGGGCGGCTCAGGCGGGGTCCACGCGGACTTCGACGCCGTTCAGCACGGCATTGCCGGACAGCGGGTCGATGTCGGCGAGGACGACGTCGTTGGCGCTCGCGCCGGCGTGCGCGCGGGCGCGCTGCAGGCGGGTGTCGTCGAAGCGGTGCCCGTAACCGTGCGGCAGGCTGACCACGCCGGGACGCATCTCGTCGTGGATCTCGAGTGGTACCACGACGGCGCCGGCTGCCGATCGCAGCGTGACGCGGCTGCCGTCGGCGAGCCCGCGCGCCGCGGCATCGCCCGCGTGCATGCGCAAGGTGCAGCGTTCGGGCCGCTCGATCAACGAGGGCAGGTTGTGCATCCACGAGTTGTTGGAATGGAACTCGCGGCGCCCGATGAGCAGCAGCCGGTCGCTGGGGGGCGGGTGCGCGAGTTCTCCGGCGGCGGCGGCGAGTTCGCCGTCGATGGCGGCGTCGGCCAGCGCCAGGCGGCCGTCGCGCGTGCGCAGCCGGCCGGGCAGCTGCGCTTGCATCGGCCCGAGATCGATGCCGTGCGGCGCCGCGCGCAGGCGCGCGAGCTTGAGGCCGTCGACATCGTCGGCGAAGCCGTCGCCGAAAGGACCCGTGCGCACCAGAAAATCGAGCATGCGATCGCAGGGATCCTCGCCGTCGACACGGGCGAGGATGTCGTCGATGGCAGCCCCGGCGATGGGTGACGCCGGGTTCGCCACTTCGCGCGCGACCTGTTCGGCGAGGTAGGCCTCGGCGCGTGCGCCGACGTCGCCATCGACGCCTTCGCCCGCCGCAATCATCGCCAGCCGTAGCAGGATGTCTTCCTCCGCGGGGCCCTGAGTCGCGAACACCTGCGGCGAGTAGTTGGCCACCGAACGGACCGCGAAACGCAGAAACAGGATGTCGTAGTGCGCGCGCTCGAGCGCCGAGGGCGGTGGCAGCACGACGTCGGCGTGGCGCGTCGTTTCGTTGAGATAGATGTCCACGCTGAGCATGAAATCGAGGCCGCCGAGCGCGCGGTCGAGGCGGCTGCCGTCGGGTGTCGACAGCACCGGGTTGCCGGCGATGGTGACGAGCGCCCGTATCTGGCCGTCGCCGGGTGTTTCGATCTCCTCGGCGAGGCAGGCCACCGGCAATTCCCCCATGACCTCGGGATGGCCGGCGACGCGTGAGTGCCAGCGACCGGTCGCGAAGCCGCGCCCGCCGGGCGTGCCGTCGTGCACGCGATCGTGCGGCGCGCGCGGGAACATCACGCCGCCCTCGCGATCGAGATTGCCCGTGAGCACATTGAGCAGTTCGGTCGCCCACGCAGCGAGCGTGCCGTGGCGGTTGGCATGGCTGCCGATGCGTGCGTAGACCGCCGCGCGTGGCGCCCCGGCGAGCTCGCGCGCGATGCGCCGCGTCGTCGCGGCGTCGATGTCACAGGTCGCGGCAACCGCTTCGGGCGTGAACGCGGCGAGCCGCGTGGCCAGCGTGTCGAGGCCGTCGGTGAACGCTGCCAGGCGCCCGGGGTCGGCACGGTCTTCGCTGACGATGACCTGGGCCAGCGCGAGCAGCCAGTGGGCGTCGCTGCCGGGGCGGATCGGCAGGTGCAGATCGGCGTGTTCGGCGGTGCGCGTGCGCCGCGGGTCGACCACAACGAAGCGCCCCCCGCGGCGTCGCAGGCGCCGGATGCGTCCGGGCAGGTCGGGCGCGGTCCACAGCGAACCGTTCGACTCCCACGGGTTGGCGCCGAGCAGGAGCAGGTAGTCGGTACGATCGATGTCGGGCACGGGCAGGGCGAAGGGATCGCCGAACATCAGGCCGCTGGCGACGTGCTTGGGGATCTGGTCGACGGTCGAGGCGGTGAACAGGTTGCGCGTGTTGAGCGCTTTCAGCAGCGGACGCAGGAACAGCGAGCCGGCGAGATTGTGCACGGTCGGGTTGCCGACATAGACGCCGATGCCGGCGCGCTCACCGTCGGCGAGCCAGGGCGCGAGGCCGTCGGCCACGCGTGCCCAGGCTTCTTCCCAGGTCGCTTCCTGCAGTCGTCCGTCGCGTCGCACCAGCGGTCGGCGCAGGCGATCCGGATCGGCATGCAGATCGCCGAGCGCGACACCCTTGGGACACAGGTAGCCGCCACTGAGGACGTCTTCGCGGTCGCCGCGTATGCGCACTACGCGTTCGTCGCTGACGCTGATGGCAAGGCCGCAGGTCGCTTCGCACAGGGGGCAGGTGCGGTAGATAGTGCGGGTGTCGGCGTGACTGGCGGCGTTCATGACGGATGTTCCTCCCGAATTCGTCGCGCGGCCGCCCCGGGGCGGCGCGTGGCCGCAGTGTAGCGTGGTGGTCGAGGTGATGCGCGCGGCCGCCACGGACGCCGGTGTGCCCGGCACACCTCCTGCGGCCGGTCCGGACCCGCTCTAGAATAGGGCAGCCGTCTGCCCCGGGAGCGCATCATCATGTCCGACGATATCCGCCGTCGCGCCAAGGAACTCTTCGCACAGCACCGTTCGCGCGAACGTTTCGTGCCGTTCGCCGGCGGCCTCGCCCTGCCCGACCTGGCGGCCGCGTACGCCGTGCAGGAGTCCTACGTCGCGCTGCGCCGCGCCTACGAGGGCAGCAAGGTCGCCGGCTGGAAGATCGGTCTGACGTCGCAACGCATGCAGGCCCTGCTGGGCATCGACAGTCCCATCGCCGGCGCCATCCTCGATTCGCAGGTCCTGGACAGCGGTGCCGCGGTGGCGCGTGCGGACTACGTGCATCTGGGGCTCGAGACCGAGATCGCCGTCCGGCTCGGTCGCGACCTGCCGGCGGCGGGGGCGCCCTACACGCGGGCGGCGGTCGCGGCATCGGTCGAGGCGGTGTGCGCGGCCATCGAGCTGGTCGACGACCGCGCCGCCGACTATGCCGTCACCGACATCGGCTCGCTGGTCGCGGACAACAGCTGGAACGAGGGGGTCGTGCTGGGCGAGTTCCGCAGCGAGTGGCCTGATCTCGGCAGCGTCAGCGCGCGCGTGCTGCGCGATGGCGAGGAGATCGATCGCGGCACCGGCGCGGACGTGCTGGGGCACCCGTTCGAGCCGCTGACCTGGCTCGCCAATCATCTCGCGGCGCGCGGCCAGGGTCTGCGTGCGGGCGACATCGTCTCCACCGGCAGTATCGCGACGACCCGTTTTCCGAGCGTGCCCGAGGAGTGCCGCTTCGTCGTCGACGGTATCGGCGACGTGACGCTGATGGTGCGATGACGACAACGGCGGCGGCCGATGCGCTGGCCAATCGCTTGCGCAAGAACGCCCGGCATCTCGGACGCTGGGCGCGGCGCGAGGGACTCGAGGCGTGGCGTGTCTACGATCGCGACATGCCGGAGTTCCCCTACGCCGTCGATCGCTACGGGCGCTGGCTCCACGTGCAGTTGTTCGAAGGCAAACGGCCGTTCAGCGACGCAGACATCGGCGCGCACCTTGCCGCGATTGCCGACGCGCTGGAAGTCGACCCGGCGTACTGTGCGTTCAAGCTCAGGCGCCGCCAGCGCGGAACCTCGCAATACGAAAAGCTCGATACGCGCGGCGAGTCGTTCGTCGTGGCTGAGCGCGGCCTGCGTTTCGAGGTCAATCTCACGGCCTACCTGGACACCGGCTTGTTCCTCGATCACCGCGATACGCGTGCGCAGGTAGGCGCAGCGGCGGCGGGGGCGCGGTTTCTCAACCTGTTCGCCTACACCGGCAGCTTCACCGTCTATGCCGCCGCCGGCGGCGCGTCGAGCACGCTCACCCTCGACATGTCGCAGACTTACCAGGAGTGGACCCGGCGCAATCTGGCGCTCAACGGCTTCGACGACGGCGCGCGCCATCGCCTGTTGCGAACCGATGTCACCGCATGGCTCGAAAGCGCCGTGCGCGAGACCGCGCGCTACGATGTGATCGTGCTCGACCCGCCGAGTTTCTCCAACTCCAAGCGCATGCGTGCGAGCTTCGACGTGCAGCGCGACCAGGTGCCGCTGGTCTCGCACAGCGCAGCGCTGCTCACGCCGGGCGGACGCCTCTACTTCTCCAACAACCGCCAGGGATTTCGTCTCGATGCCGCACTCGAACGCGACTGGCGCTGCGAGGAGATTACCACGCGCACGCTACCCGAGGATTTCAAACGACGGCAGCCGCATCGCTGCTGGCTGATCACGCGCCCCTGAGCGCGCTCCTGCGCGGCGTGCTCATCCCGTATAGACTGCGTCCTGCGACGAGTGCGAGTGTTGTTCCCGGATGGGTCGGTTCGCGCTCGCACTCGCATTGCTGTCTCCGCGGAGCCCGTGCCCATGCGCCATCTCTGTCTCGTCCTGCTTCTCACCACGGGCGCGCCGGCCGCGCAGGCGATCACGAGCATCGCCGACTTTTCCTGCGGCGAGTGGGCGGCACGCCGCGCCAGCGGCCGCGACGTGCATCCTCCGCAGATGTGGCTGAGCGGTTTCATGACCGCCCTTGCCACGGCGCTCCGCGTCGACGTGCTCGCCATCACCGATGCGGAGGCCGTGTTCGCGTGGATGGACGAGTACTGTGCCGAACACCCCGAGGCGCAGCTCTCTGACGGCGGGCAACACCTGTTCAACGAACTGCTCGGCAGGCTGCCGCGCTCGCGCCCTTACCTGTCGCGGCGCTGAGGTGCTTGCCCGGCGGCGCGCTCCTGGCCTATCGTCGGGGCGCCGATACCGGTAACCAGCGTGGGGAGCGCGACATGACGATAGACGAGATGAACGAGTTTGAGGCGATCCGCCAGTTGAAGGCCCGCTACTTCCGTCTCATGGACACACAGCAGTGGGAGCCGTGGCGCGAATGCTTCACGGAAGACGTGCATGCCTTCTACGAGGGCGTGCCGCGTGCGAGCGCCGACCTGCCCCTGGATATCGGCTGCGAGGGGCGCCCCGCGCTGGTCGACGGCGTGAGCGCGCTGATGACCGGTGCGCAGTCGATTCACCAGGGCTTCATGCCCGAACTGGAACTGACCGGCGCCACCACCGCACGCGGCATCTGGGCCATGTTCGACTACGTCATGCTACCGACCTGCCATTTCAAGGGCTGGGGCCACTACCACGAGGAGTACGTCAAGGATGGCGGCGTGTGGCGGATGAAGAAGATTCACCTCACGCGCCTGCACACCGAAGAAAACTTCCTCTGAGCGCACACCGCACCTGAAGCCACGCCGCGGCGAGGCCTGCGGCCTGGTCACGGCAAAGCGCTAGGCGCCCGTCACGGGCGCCGGTTCGGCGCGGCGCCGGCGCCCGTCATCGGACAGGGTCGGTGGCGGCGTTGCGGGCAACAGGCGGAAGGTCGGATGCAGGCAGGCACTGGCCCAGAACAGGTTCGGATCGCCGCCGCGATCGATGAGAAACAGACGCTCGACCACGTTGCCGAAGTGATGCAGGTAGTTGTGCAACACGAAGCGCTTCTCCGCGCCGCCAATTTCCTGCGCATGGAAGCAGAGTTCCTCCTTGCCGCGCCGCAGTCCGAGTTCGCGGCTCGCGCGCAGGTTGCGTGCCCAATGGGTTTCGCCGCGTGGTGAAACCAGGTACGGCGTGTCTTCGATGCTGAACAGGAAGACGGGGGTGCGTCTTGGCAATCCACTGCGACGCCCGCGTACTTCGAGTACGTAGTGATGGCGGCTGGCGATGCCGCGATCGATGAGCAGGATGCGAATGCGATCGAGCATGCGCTCGATTCGCCAGGGTTGGCGATATGCCGGGAATTCGTCCATTGATTTCTCCAGCCGGGTGCTTGCAGGTGCCGCGGGTGCGGACGCGGCGAGCGCACCGCCAAGCATAGCGGCCGCGGCACGGGCCCGCCAGCGGCCCATCGCGGGCACCGGCGGGCCGCCCGTCGTCGTTCAGCGATCGGCCACCATGCGCAGGGCCACGCGCAGGTGCTGGTACTTCCACTCGCCGTCGATCTTCACGTAATCGTCGTCGTAGCGCAGGGCGAGCCATTTCTCGTCGTTGTTCTCGCGGTAGGTCCACGGACCCATGATGTACCAGATGCCGGTCGCGCGGTCGCCATCGACCTCGATGACCGGGTTCATGATGTTGTGCTGCGAGAAGTTGAACATCTTACGGAAGTTCGCGAACAGTTCGCTGATCTCCGCATGGCCGCGCGCGGTGCCGAAGTCGGCGCTTTCCCAGATGCCATCCTCGGCAAATACCGTCTTGACGGTCTCGGGGTTGTGGTCGTCGTCGCAGATGTGGCAGTAGCGTGCCTTGAGTTGTTTGATCGCCTCGATGTCTTCGAGGCGCGTGATGCGTTTCTCCAGAGCGGCCATGTCCATGGTGCTGTTTCCTCCCTCGGGACCTTCCCGGTGTCATTGAAGAGCACATTCTGGCCATGAACGGCCGCCGGCGGCAATGGTGCGTACGCCCGGGCCGTGCGGCGCTGGTGCCGGGCGTTCAGGGCACGCTGCTGGCACGCGAAATGAACGCCGACCAGGTCGGCACGTTGCCGAGTTCGTAACCCTCGTTCCAGTCCCAGATGCGCACCAGGGTGTCCCAGGCGTCGGCGCGCGCTGCACCCGCGGCGTCGCCGCCATGCCTCAAGCGCCACAGGTAGACGAAAGCCGATGCCCGCGCGTTGGCATAGCAGTGGACGAGGACGCGTTTGCCCCGGAACGCCTGCATGGCCGCGAAGAATGCCTCGAGGTCGGCCTCGGTCGGCTGCTCCCATGCGATCGGGATATGCCGGTAATCGAGGGCGAGGGCACGCACCAGTTCGCCTTCCTCGGCATACGCATCCGGCGAGTCGACCGGCACCAGGTTGATGACGGCCTCGATGCCGGCGGCGGCAAGCGCCGGCAACTGGTCCCGCGTCGGCTGCCCCGAGGATGCGAGCGTTGGCGAGTACTCGTAGTAGTTGAACAGTTCGAGCAACCCCAGCGTCTCCTCGGCCTGACTGGCCGTGATCAGCACGAACGCGAACAGGATGGCAGGCAGGCGCAGCATGGCGTTGCTCCGGTATGGCTTGCCAGGTGCGCCGCTCACAGCTGGCGCAGCACGTCGTCCAGGGCGTCGACGACGAGGTCCGCATGGTCACGCGCGAACGGCATGGGCGGTCGCATCTTGAGCACGTTGTCGAACTCGCCGATGCGGTTCATGAGGATGCCGCGCTCCTTCATGGCGTTGACCACGCGGCGGGTCAGATCGGTGGCGGGTTCCCGGCTGCCACGGTCGTGTACCAGCTCGACGCCGATCCACAGCCCGTGACCGCGAATGTCCCCGATGGGCTCGTGCCGCGCCGCCAGTTCGGCGAGGCGCTGGCGTACGTAGTCGCCGGTCACCCGGGCATGCTCGATGAGACCCTCGTCCTCCATGACGTCGAGTACCGCGGCGGCAACCGCGCAGGACACGGGGTTGCCGCCGAAGGTATTGAAGTACATCACGTCGTGCCGGAAACGATCGATCAGCTCGCCGCGCGCGACGACTGCGGCGACCGGATGGCCGTTGCCCATCGGCTTGCCCATGGTGACGATATCCGGCGTGAAGCCCATCAGCTCGTGGCCCCACATGCATCCGGTGCGGCCGAAACCCGCCTGGACCTCGTCGGCGATGATCAGTCCCCCGGCCGCGCGGACCAGCGCACAGGCCCGTTCCATGAAGCCCGGCGGCACGTCGGGCAGGCCTTCATTGGCGAAGATCGAACACACGATCAGGCCGGCGAAGGGTACCCCGGCCTGCGCGAAGCTCTCGATCGCCGCCGCGACTTCGGCGAGGCAGGCATCGGTGAGCGCGGTACCGGAAAGACCCTGACGTGGACGGTAGCTGTCGGGATAAGAGATCGTACGCACGTCCGGGTGCGGGGTGACGCGGCCGTAGAACAGCGGCGAGATGGCGTCGACCGCCGCGGTATTGCCGTGATAGGTGAGATTGGTACAGATGATGCCGCGTCCGCCGCTGGCGTGGCGCGCGATACGCAGCGCCTGGTCGTTGGCCTCGCTGCCGGTGCACACGTACATCACTTTCGACAAGCTCTCGTCAAGCGTCGCCAGCAGGCGTTCGCTGTAGTCGAGAATGGTCTCGTGCAGGTAGCGCGTGTGTACGTTGAGCGTGGCCGCCTGCCGGGTCAGCGCCTCTACTACGCGCGGATGGCAGTGGCCCACATGCGGTACGTTGTTGTAGCAGTCGAGGTAGCGTCGGCCGTCGGCGGCATGCAGCCACACGCCTTCGCCGCGCACGATGTGCAGCGGCTCGTCGTAGAACAGGGGAGCGTCGCCGAGCAGGCGGCGGCGGCGCGCGATGAGCGCTTCGCGATCCATCTTTCTCAGCCGGCGCAGCGGTGCCGGCAGGCACGCGTCGTCATGTCAGTTCTCCAGCGCCTCGAGCGTCTCGGGCAGGATCTGGCCGCCGTCGACGACCAGCGACTGCCCGGTGATATAGGCGGCCTCGCGCGAAGCGAAGAACAGTGCCGCGTTGCCGATGTCCTCCACCGTGCCCAGCGTATGCAGCGGAATCGACGCTGCCATGGTCTGAAGATAATCGTCTCCGAGATCCTCCAGGCCCTCGGTGACGACGTTGCCCGGCAGCACCGCGTTGACGGTGATGCGGTACTTGGCGAGCTCGATGGCGGCGGTGCGCATGAAACCGAGCTGACCCGCCTTGCTCGCGCCGTAATGGCTCCAGCCGGGAAAGCCGGTCACGGGGCCGGTGATCGACGATGTCAGTACCACGCGCGCCTGGTCGGAGCGCTTGAGCCACGGCAGGCAGGCCTGCACGCTGAGGAAGCTGCCCTTGAGGTTGGTCGCCATCACGCTGTCCCACTCGGCGGCATCGAGCTGCTCGATGGGGGTCTGCGGAAAGATACCGGCATTCGCGCACAGCACGTCGATGCCGCCGAACTGGTCGGCCGCGGCGCGTGCCATCGCCTGCGCACCGGCTTCAGTGGCGACATCGGCCGCAAAGCCGATCGCACTGCCACCGAGTGCGGTGGCGCATGCCGTCGCCTGTTCGATGTCGCGCGACACCACGCACACGTTGGCTCCGTGGCGCGCGAAGACCTGCGCGATGCCCTTGCCGATGCCGCGGCTTGCCCCGGTGACGACGACGCAGCGCCCGGCGATCGATGTCAGCATGCCCGTTCTCCTGCCCTGGTTCGCGATCAGTCTACCGGTGATCCGCACGGGCCGGAATGGTCTAATCATGGTTTCGGCGCTAGCAGGAGGGCGAATCACGATGGCCGGGGCATTCGAAGCACTCGACGAGAACGCGCGCAAGGCACACCTGGAGGCGGTCGCGCGACGCGCCCTGCCGCGCTGGGATATTGCCGCGGATGCGCCGCTGACGCTGCTCAACATCTCGGAGAACGCGACTTATCGAGTCGACCTTCCGGGCAGCGCCGAGCCGGCCATCCTGCGCGTACATCGCACGGGCTATCACAGCGAGAACGGCGTGCGCTCGGAGCTGGCCTGGACGCAGGCCCTGACCACTGACGCGGGTGTCGCGACACCGCAGGCGGTGGCCGCGAACGACGGCAGCCTCATTCAGCACATCGATACGCCCGGGCTCGACGAGTCGCGCATGGTCGTTCGCTTCGGCTTCATCCCGGGCCACGAGCCGGACGAGTCGGCGCTGTTAGCACCGTTCCGGCGCCTCGGCGCGGTCGCCGCGCGCATGCACGCCCATGCACGAAGCTGGCAGCGTCCGGACTATTTCGAGCGGCTCACGTGGGATTACGAGCACAGCCTCGGCGAGGCCGGCAACTGGGGGCGCTGGCAGGATGGGCTCGGTCTCGACGCGGAGGCCCGCGCAGTGCTGGGCGAGGCCGACGCACTGTTGCGCACACGTCTCGAGCGTTTCGGCAAGAGCCCGTCGCGCTACGGCCTCATCCATGCCGACCTGCGCCTCGCCAACCTGCTCGAGAGCGAAGGCGAGACGCGCGTGATCGATTTCGATGATGCCGGGTTCGGTTGGTTCCTGTACGACCTTGCCACTGCGCTCAGCTTCATGGAAGAACGCGACGATGTCGCCGAGCTGGTCGATGCCTGGCTCGCCGGTTACGGCACGGTCGGTAAGCTCGATGCGGAGGAGGTCGCCGAGATCCCGACTTTCCTGATGCTGCGCCGGCTGCTGATCGTCGCCTGGATCGGCTCGCATGCCGAGACCGACCTCGCGCGTGAGCTGGGAGGGCCCTTCACGGCCGGCTCGGTGCGCCTCGCGCGACGCTACATCGCGCGCTTCGGTCCGCAGACCTGACGCGCGGCGCGGCGGCGCGCACACGAATGCCGCGGGGCCGTCGAGGCCATCCCGGCGAGCATCTTCGGCGCGGCTTGCCTCGCCCGTCGAGGTTCAGTTGCTCGCCGCAGCCGCCCTTTGTGGTGGTTCCACGGGCAGGCGGATGATGAACGTCGTGCCCGCGCCCGGTTCGCTCTCGACGCTGATCTTTCCACCATGGTCCTGGATGATGCCATAGGACACCGACAGGCCGAGCCCGGTGCCTTGGCCGACCGGCTTGGTGGTAAAGAAAGGGTTGAAGATTTCCTTCAGCTTGCCGGCATCGATGCCGTGGCCATTGTCACTGACCGTGATCTCGACGCCGCCGTCGTCGCTGCGGCGCGTGGCGATGCGGATCAGACCCTGTTCGCCAATGGCATGGCTGGCATTGACCAGCAGATTGGTGAAGACCTGTCCGAGCTTGCCGGCATTGCAGACGATGCCCGGCAGGTCACCGAAGTCGCGCTCGATCGTGCAGTTGTACTTGAGCTCGTTCCAAACCATCTTCAGCGACACTTCGATGATTTCATGGACGTCGGCTTCGTCCAGGGTCGATCCGTCGGTGCGCGCGAAGGTCTTCAGCCCCTCGACGATATCCTTCACCCGCATCATGCCCTCGACCGACTCTTCGATGATGGCGGTCGCGTCGCTGCGCACGAACTCGAGGTCGTTGCTGTCGCTGCGCGTACGGATTTCGGCCAGCGCACCGTCGACGATCTGTTCGTTGCCCTGCCCGACCGCCGAGACAAAGCGTTCGTAGCAGCCGAGCATCTCGACCAGCGTCTGCACGTAGTCGCGCAGGCTGTTGACGTTGCTCATGACGAAGCCGATGGGATTGTTGATCTCGTGGGCGATGCCCGCCGCGAGCTGGCCGATCGAGACCAGTTTCTCTGATTGTACGAGCTGGTCCTTGGTCGCACGCAGGTCGGCGTTGGCTTGTTCCAGCGAGGTGATGTTCTGGCGCAGTTGCACCTCGGATTCGCGCCGATCGATGCCGGTGCCGAGCTGCAGCGCCGCGGTCTCCACGTTGCGCAGGAATTTTTCGTCCCGGCTGTGTGAATCCGGGCTGAAGAACTCGGTCACGGCGACGATGCGACCGAACGCGCGAATCGGCACGGCAAACGACGAACTCAGCCCGAGCTCCTGATAGATCGCGGCACGCGGATTGTCGTTATGGTCGTCGATGTTCTCCTGGTAGACGACGACGCCTTCCGCGAAGGCGCGGCCGGGCACACCCTCGCCGGCCGTGAAGACGAGATTGCCCGATGCCTCGATCAGGCTGCGGGCATCGAAGTCCTCGCGCGACTCCCAGATGTTCGAGGAAACCAGCCGTGCCGCTTCGTCGCCTTCACCGGGAAAGAACACGTGCCCGCACGGCCAGCCGCAACGGTTGCACACCGAACGCAGGAAGGCCCGCAGGATGGTGTGCGTGTCCGGGTCCTGCTGGGTGTAGAACGCGATCTCGTGCAGCAGCTCGAGCTCGGCAGTGCGCGCGTGCAGTTCGGCCAGGCTTTCCTCGATCTGCCGATGCGCGTCGTCGAGTTCGTCGTTGCGCGCGCGCAGACGACGCTCGGCCGACTCGCGTGCGCGACGCTCCAGCTCCAGCGTGCGGTTGAGTAGTGCGACGCGATCGCTCACGGGTGCGGTGGGTGGGCTCGCGTTGATGTCGTTCAATCTCGTCCTCCGACGCGCACGTGGAGCTCGAGTCGCCCGGTCAGCTCGGACTCGAACTGGATGAGTTTGCCGATCAGTGCTTCGGTCAGCAGCGTGCCGGCGGCAAGCAGCACCATGCCCGTTTCAGCGCGCACTTCGCGCAGCAGCTCCATCCCGGGGGCAAGCTCCGCGGTGCTCAGCGTGAGGTCGCTCGTGGCCCGCTCGACCTCGTCATCGCGCTTGACGACGCCGGCCAGCGCCTTGACGACGCGGCTGTCATAGAAGCTGCCGACGCGGCTCTGCAGGTAGGCGAGGGCGGGCCCACGCTGGTGGCGGCTACCGGTCAGCGTGCCAACGACCATGCCATCGAAATCATTGACGGCCGCGACGATGCGCGCGCCGAGCGGGATCGCCTCGCCGGCGAGGCCGTCCGGGTAGCCGCTGCCGTCGTAGCGTTCATGATGGGAGCGGATCAGCTTGCAGGCCCCTTCCAGCGGCGGCAGGGGCGCGAGCAGCCCGGGGCCCAGCAGAACGTGCTTGCGCAGGGTTTCGCGCTCGCTTTCGGTGAGACGGTTCTGCGGCTTGGCGAGCAGCTCGCTGTCCATGCCGAGCTTGCCGATGTCGTGCAGCAGCGCGGCGAAGTAGACATCCTGCAGCTCGCGGCCTCGCAGGCCCAGCACCTTGCCGACCTCGCGTGCGATGCGCGCCACGCGCCGACTGTGGCCGCTTGCGCCGTGTTCGTGCAACTCGATGATCTGGGCGAACACCGAGATGGCTTCCTGGTAGGCCTCGCGCAGCTGGCGGGTACGTGCTTCGACCTTTTCCTCGAGGCGCTCGTTGAGGCCGCGCAGTTGTTCGTTCTGACGCGCGATGACGGCCTGCATCTCGGCCCGTTCGCGCTCGAGGAGGCGCACGTGCAGCACTTCGCCGATGCAGCTGCGCAGCTCCTCGTCGTCCCAGGGTTTGCTCAGGTAGCGATAGATCTTGCCGTCGTTGACCGCCTTGATCGTCGATTGCAGGTCGGAGAAGCCGGTGAGCAGGATGCGCACGGTGTCGGGGCTGCGCTCGGCAACGTGGCGCAGGAATTCGTCGCCGCTCATCTGGGGCATGCGCATGTCCGAGATGACCATGTCGACGGGGTGTCGATCGAGCAGCTCGAGGCCGGCGGCGCCGCTCTCGGCGGTGACCACGGTGTGGCCGGCCCGGCGCAACAGCCGGTTCAGCGCGTTCAGGATATTGGGCTCGTCGTCGACGCACAGGATGACGCCACGTGGCGTGGGCGGCGGCTCGTGTTCGCTGGCGGCGATGGCGGCATGAGGCATAGGGGGGTTCCCGGTCGCTTGGAGGCCTGCAGAGGATTAGCGGCCGCTCGAGACGCCGACTTGAGGCTGTGCGGCCGATGGGGCTGGCGGGCAAATTGCCCGGCGCGCCACGCCATGCCCGCCGTCCGGTTTAAACTCGCGGCGTTCCCGCCTGGAGTGGTCACGGTGCGCCTGACGACCTACCTTTTCGCCCGGATTCTGTTGAACGGGGGCGTCGTGCTTGCGGGCGCCCTGGCCTGGTCGCTGAGCGTCGACCATCGTGACTCCCGTGACGCCCTCGAGACGGCGGCCAGTGCGATGCAGCGCATCCTCGCCCTGCAGGCAACCGGCGTGACCCAGGGTGCTGCCCTCCAGCCGCGTTTCCCCGACTGGTATCCGGTCACCCGCGTGGCACGACCGGACGGGGCCTGTGTGCGTCTGCGCGGTGCTGACGGTGCGCTGCTGCGCAGCGCGTGTCGCGGCCACCATGCTCCGCCCGACGCGGCGCCGGCGTGGTTCGCGCGCGTCTATCGCGCCGCGTTCGAACCGGCGCTGCCGGTGCGGCATGAAATCGCGCTCGGTAAGGCGCGAGCGACGCTCGAAGTACTGCCGGATGCCACAGCCGCGGTGGCCCAGGCGTGGCGGCGGATGACGGCGCTTGGCATCCCGCTGGCGCTGCTGGCCGTGGTGCTGTGCGTGACCGCCTGGTGGTCGGCACGGCGGGCTCTGCGCCCGGCGCAGGAGATCATGCATGGTCTCGCCGCGCTCGAACAAGGCGCGTTCGAAACGCGTCTCGGGCCGTATCGCTGGAGCGAGTTCGAGCGCATCGCGCGCGCGTCCAACGCCCTCGCGGCGAGCCTGGCCCAGGGGCGCAGCGAGCGGGCGCGGCTGTCGCGGCGCCTGCTCAAGGCGCAGGAGGACGAACGTGCCGCGATCGCGCGCGATTTGCACGACGAGTTCGGTCAGCACTTGAGTGCCATCGGGGCGCAGGCGGCGGCACTGCGCGCGCGCCTGCGCGATGCGGCCGGCCGTGGGGCGCGGCTTGACCCGCTGTGCGAGGCGGCGGGTGACCGCGGCGATGCGGGTGTGGCCAGCATCGAGCACAGCGCTCGCCATCTGATGCAGGTCTTACGCGGCCTGCTCGCGCGCCTGCGGCCGCACAACGCCGGTGCGCTCGACCTCGCCGAGGCACTGCGCGCGCTGGTCAAGGAGAGCGGCACCGCGGCGGCGCCTGGTGTGAGCGTGACGCTGCACTGCGAGGGGCTTTTCGACGACGTGGACGAAGAGCGCTGTGGTGTGCTGTATCGCATCGCCCAGGAAGCGCTCACCAACGCACTGCGCCATGCCGATGCCGCGCAGGTCGCGCTCTCGCTCACACGCGATGGCGACACGCTGGAACTGGACGTCCGCGACGACGGCCGCGGTGCGCCTGCGGCCGCGCTCGCCGCCGGCTACGGCATTGGTGGCATGCGTGAGCGGGCCGCGGCCTGCGGCGCCGAGCTGCGCGTGACCAGCGTGGCCGGGCACGGCACGGTGGTGCGTGCCCGCATGCCCGTTGGCACGGCGGTCGCGGCCTGATGCGCATCGCGCTCGTCGACGATCACGCCGTGGTGCGGGCCGGCTATCGTGCCCTGCTCGCGTCCCAGCCCGAGATGCGCGTCATGGCCGAGTTCGCCGACGCGGCGAGCGCCTACCAGGGCCTGCGCGACGTCGATGTCGACGTCGTCGTGATGGACCTCAGCATGCCCGGCGCCGGCGCGCTCGAGACGCTTGGACGGCTGCACCGCCGACTGCCGGGCCTCGCTTCGCTGGTGTTCAGCATGCACTGCCGGGCGGCATACGCTCGCCAGGCGTTCGCCGCCGGCGCGCGCGGCTATGTCACCAAGTCGAGCGAGCCCGAGGTGCTGCTGCGCGCCCTGCGCGAGGTCGGCGCGGGGCGCCGCTTCCTGTCCGCCGACGTTGCCCAGCTGCTCGCCTGGGAGCGTTTCGGCGACGCCCGCGGCGCGCTCGACAGCCTCACCGTGCGCGAGTTCGAGGTCCTGCGCCTGCTGCTCGAAGGGCGCGACGTCGAGACCATTGCCGCCGCGCTGAACCTGAGTCCCAAGACGGTTCGCAACCTCCACTACATCGTCAAGCGCAAGCTCGATGTGCGCGACGACATCGAACTCGTGCGTCGCGCGGTGAGCCTCGACGTGATCGATCTGCTCGCGCTCGGCGAGCCGTGAACGGGAAGCTCAAGCGTCCTCTGCACGGTAGAGGTGCACGTCGCGCTGCGGGAAGGGGATCGAAATACCCTCGGCGTCGAAGCGCGCCTTGACCGCCTTGGTCACGTCCCAGTAGACGGTCCAGTAGTCCGGCGTCTTGACCCAGGGCCGTACCAGGAAATCGACCGAGGATTCACCCAGCGCATGCAGCTTGACCGATGGTGCGGGATCGTCGAGCACCAGTTCGTGACTGGCGACGATCTCCTCGAGCACCCGTTGCGCATGGCCGATGTCGTCACCGTAGCCGATGCCGAAGCTGAGGTCGACGCGCCGCGTGGGCTCGGCATTGACGTTGCGGATCACATCACCCCAGATGCGGTTGTTCGGCACTACCAGCTTCTGGTTGTCGAACGTGTTGATAGTGGTCGAGACCAGGCTCATGTGCCGGACCGTGCCGCTGACGCCGCCGGCCTCGACCACGTCGCCGATGTCGAATGGCCGGTAGACCAGGATCATCAATCCGGACGCGAAATTCGATAGCGAATCCTGCAGTGCGAAGCCGATGATGAAGCCGGCGACGCCGAGGCCGGCGAGCAGCGGCGCCAGCTCGATGCCGATCTGCGACAGCGCGATGAGCAGGCCGATGCCGAGTACCAGACCTGATGCGACCTTGACGAAGAAGTCCTGCAACAGCTGCGAAAAGGCGAGGTGTGGCGCGGACACGGCGCGTCGCGTGACGCCGGCGGTGAGGCGGGCCACGTAGCGGGCGAGAAGCACCAGAGCGATGAATACAACGAGCTTGAACAGCCAGCCAGGGCCGTTCTCGATCAGGGCCGCGCGGGCCTCGTCGAGCCAGGCGCCGGCCAGGCCGAGCAGGACATCCCCGTCGAGGAGGTCGCCCGAGAGCTCGCCGCTGGTGCGGAACAGCAGCTCCTTGAGCCCGGCGGTGTCGAGCTCGCGCCGGTCCATCAGGTCGACGACCACGGCGAGGCTTTCCTTGAGACGGTCGCGGCGTTCCTCGAGCGCCGTGAGCTGGACGTCGAGCGCTGCCTTCTGGTCATCATTCGCGGTTTTGCGCCGGGCCCGCACGCCGTCGACGCGATCGGCGGCGAGTTCGAGGCGTCCGGCCAGGCGTGTGGCGCGCGATTGCAGCAACGCGTCGATGGCCGCTTCGCGCGCGCTGTTCTCGACACCCAGGCGAGCCAGTCGCGCGGCGTTGTCGAGCAGGTCTTCGAGCAGGCCGGACAGGGTCTCGTGCATGTCGCGCAGGCGATACTCGTAGTCGAGCACGGCGTCCGGTGCGGCGGCATCGCGCTCCGCGCGCAGCGTGTCGATGCGCTTGCCGAGCGCGTCGATCTCGCGGCGCATGAGCGTCGCCTGGTCTTCCAGCGCGGCGATCAGCGTAGCCTGGTCGACGTCGGCCGCGGCGGCGGCGTCGACCAGTTTGCCGAGCTCCTCGCGCAGTTCGCGTTCCAGGCGCAGACGTCGATCGAGGGCCGCGACGGCGTCCTCGTCGGCAGCCGCTGCGTCGATCCTGCCGAGCCCGGCGAGTTCGCTGCGCAAGGCTTCGACGCGCTGCCAGGCCGGGTGTCCCGCGGGCTCCTGCTGGGCCGTCACGGGTAGCGCGGCGGTGACGAGCAGGAGCAGGGCGGCGAAGCGCAGGAAAGGTGTCGGGGTGGCGGCAAACTTCATAGAGGACTCCTGTGTCTGCGATGGCGGCTGGTGCTTCACGGAATATCGACGACGATGTCGGCACCGTAGGTCGTGTCGAGCGATTTTGCACCGTTGGCCGGCAGCGGGTCGTAGAGGTGTCGAAGGCCGAGACGCAACGACCACAGGTCGGAGTAACCGAGTGGGATCTCGACGCCGATGTTGCTGTCGATGCGGTAATCCTTGGCCGGGCTATCGAAGGTGGGGAAGTACGTGACGTTGTGCGTGAAACGCATCCACTCGTTCACTTCCACTTTGTAATCGTAGCCGAGCGCGATGATGCCCTGGCGCAGGTTACCGCCTGTCTCGCGCGCCTCGAACTGGTAACCGAGGCCGCCGCGTAGTTTCCATTCGTGGGTCGGCTTGCGAATGAGGAAATGTCCGATGCCGCCGAGCGTCTGCGAGCGCAGCTCGATGTTCGCAAACTTGTCCTTGTGGAGCTCCTGGCGCGCGAACGCATACCAGTCGCCGCCGATGTCGTGCTCGATGTTGGCGCCGAGACGGATTTCTTTTGCCGTCAGCACCTTGTTTTGTTCCTGCATGGTGCCTTCGGCGTAGAGCATGAGGCGATCGCGCGGGGTCTCGCGCAGCGCCTCGGCGCGACCGTTGAAGAGCAGGCGCTGCGCGTTGCCCGAGGCGCCGTTGAGTCCCGCGGTGATGCGCCCGGACCACGGGTCGACGAAGTCCGCGAGGCGCTCCTGAACCTGCTTCACTTCTTCCGCGTGGGCCGCCTTGGCACGTGCCATTGCCGCACGATGGGCCTGGTCGGCGCGGCGCAGCGCGGGCGGCTGCTGGTCGGGCGGCCACACCGCGGCCAGCGTGGCGACGGCAATGTCCAGCGCGCCGAAGGCGGTGCCGGTGAGCCGCTGCACGCCCTGCTCGGGATCGTATTCGAGCTGGCCTAGCACGCGGTCGGTGCTCTGCATGCCGACCACCATTGGTGCGTCGGTGGTGATGCCGGCCACTGTTGCCACCGGCACCGTCAGCTCACCAGCAAAGCCGGTCGCGATGACGTAGCCTGCGGCGGTGCTGGCACGCAGCTCCCCGGCGAGACGGCTGCCATCGGTGAGGTAGATGAGATCCGCGCTGACGGCGGCAGGCAGGAAGGTGAGCAGGATACTTGCGACGAGGCGCGAGCGATCGCGTTTGACGGCTGTCGGGACAGGCAAGGATTTCTCCCGGGTGATTGTTGTTCTCTGGCACGACGGGCAGCCGCCGCAGCGCCTCATTGTTCGAGACGTAACGCCGCAGTGCAAATCGGCGACCCGAACTGCGCCGTGCGCGCACGTAGACCCTGCCGGGCGGCATCAGGACACGCTGGCGCTGCACGCCAAACCGACAACTACGCTCGACCCGCCGAGCTGGATCACAGCGGGCGCCCGCGCACCGCGCAGGCGGCTACAATCTCCCTGTGCGGGCGTCGGGAGGGGAGTCCCATGCAGCTGACCATCGAGAAGCATCTTCGGGTTGCGATGCGCGACGGCGTCGAACTCGCCACCGACGTCTATCGCCCGGCCGGCGACGGTCGCTGGCCGGTGGTGCTGCTGCGCCTGCCCTACAACAAGGAAATGCCGGCTCTGCTGTTCCTGGCCGGCGACATCCTGCGCGTCGCCCAGGCGGGCTACGCGGTGGTAGTGCAGGACTGCCGCGGCACCTACGCCTCGCAGGGCGAGTTCCGACCGTTCTTCCAGGAGGCGACGGATGGTGCGGACACGATCGCCTGGGCCGCGCTCCAGCCGTGGTCGAGCGGCGCCGTGGGCACCATGGGCGCGTCCTACTATGGCGCCACCCAATGGCTCGCCGCGGGCGAGGCGCCGCCGGCCCTCAAGGCCATGGCGCCGTTCATCACCACCGACCAGTATTACGACAAGTGGACCTACCAGGGCGGCGCCTTCCAGCTCGGCTTCATCGTGCAGTGGGCGACGGCGACCTTCGCGGTCGGCGAGGCGGTGCGGCGACTCGGCCGCGGCGAGGCCGACGCGGCCACCGTGGGCGCCGCCGTGACTGCCGCGGACGCGGTCGCGAGCCGCTACTGGCACACGCCGCTCGCCGCCCAGCCGATCCTCGACGAACTCGCGCCCTATGTCGCCGAGTGGCTGGCGCACCCGGATTACGACGACTTTTGGCGCGCGACCGCGCCGTGCGAACGCTATGACGCGATCACCGCGCCCGCGCTCAATTTTGGCGGCTGGTACGACCTTTTTCTCGGTGGCACGCTGGCCAACTACACCGCGATGAAGGCACGGGTGCCGCAGAAACTCGTGATCGGACCGTGGGTGCACGGGTACAACGGCGGCGTCTATGCCGAGCGCAATTTCGGCCTGCTCGCGCACGATGCCGTGGCCGACGTCACCGCCACACAGATCCGCTGGTTCGATCGCTGGTTGAAGGGGCTCGACAACGGGGTTGAACAGGACAAGCCGGTCAGGCTGTTCATCATGGGCCCGGACGTCTGGCGCGAGGAAGACGACTGGCCCCTGCCCGATACCGACTGGCAGTCCTGGTACCTGCACAGCGGCGGGCGTGCCGCGAGCGTTGCCACCGACGGCGTGCTTGCCCCCGTCGCGCCCGATGCCGAGCCGTGTGACGCCTATCTCTACGATCCGCGCAATCCGGTACCGACCGTCGGGGGCGCGACCTTCCTGCCAGGCCTGTTCGTTGCCGCCAACGCGGGCCCGCGCGACCAACGCGAGGTCGAAGCGCGCGGCGACGTGCTGGTCTATACCAGCGGCGTGCTCGAACGCGATCTCGAGGTAACCGGCCCGGTTCGCCTGGTGCTGTTCGTGCGCTCGTCGGCGCCCGATACCGATTTCACGGGGAAGCTGGTCGATGTGCATCCCGACGGCCGCGCCATGCTGCTGACCGACGGCATCCTGCGCGCGCGTTACCGCGATGGCTTCGACCGCCCGTGCCTGATGACGCCGGGAAAGGTCTACCGGCTCGAGATTGACCTGGTCGCGACCGCCAACGTGTTTCGCGCCGGACATCGCATCCGGCTCGAGGTCTCGAGCTCGAACTTCCCGCGCTTCGACCGCAACAGCAACACCGGCGGCGTAATCGCTGAAGAAGCGGCGGCGGATTTCCGCGTCGCCACCAACGAGGTGCTGCACGACGCCGCCCATCCCTCGCACCTCGTGCTGCCGATCATCGCGCGCACGTGAGCCGCCGCGAGCGGCGCCGGGAAGCAGGAAGGAAGCGAAGGGAAGCAAAAGTGTCTGACACTTTTGCTCAATATTCGACCAGCGGGCGGTGCTCGCGGGGTACTCCGTCGCCAGGTTCGGGGAGGAAAAAAACGGACGGGCATTGACCGGGCAGGGGCCGGCCGGGAAGCGTCGGCCCGTCCGTAAGACGCCGCTGTCCGGCCAGGAGGGGCCGGGACGGCGGCGGCACACATGCAGGGAGGCGGCTCCGCCCGCGCCGGGAGCTGGCGCCCGGCGAGAGCGGCGATACGCCGCCGTGACGTCCGCGTCAGCCCGCCGAGCGCTGGGCCGCGGCCGAGCTGCCGATGGCGTCGGTGAAGTTCGGCCACACCTTTTCGGTGACGAGCTCGAGGCTCTTCATGCACTCGTTGTGCGGCATGTGGTTGTAGATGAACATCCAGAAGTAGTCGACGGGAAGCTCCTTCAGCAGCGCCTCGATCTTGCGATTGACCGTGTCCGGCGAGCCGTGGATGACGAGACCGCGTTCCGATGCCGTCTCGAACGTCGCCGGCATGTCCCACGGACCTTCGCCCGGGCGCGCGACTGCGGCGTTGAAGCCGAACGGTACGAAGAAGTTGTTCCAGATGAACGAGCCCGCGTCACGCGCGATGCGCTCCGCCTCGGCGTCCGTCTCGGCGACGATCACCTCGCGGCTCAAGGCCATGCCCTGGCCGAACTTGTAGTTCCTCCCCGCGGCATTGGCCGCTTCCATGGCAGCCTCGAAGTGGCCCTTGGTGACGCCGATGTCGGTCATCACGGTGACCGGCACCAGGCCGCGCTCCATGCCCCAGCGAATCGAGCGCTCGGAGGTCGCGAACGGCATGAACAGGTCGGGGACCTGTTTCTCATAGGGCGGCGGTGCGATGCCGATTTCCTCGATGATGCCGTCCTTGTTGCAGCCCTGGCCGTAGTTCCACGCCACCTCGGCCGCGGCCCACTTGATGTCCTTGGTCGGCACCTGCCAGTGCTTGCCCTGGAAGCTGAACGTGTCCTTGGTCCAGGCGTTCATCAAGATTTCGAAGTGCTCTTCGAACAGCGAACGCTTGAGATCCTCGTATTCGGGGCCGTCACCCGAGTCGGCCAGGCCGACCTGCTGGCCGAGCACGTTGACCCAGCGCGGCTGGTAACCCCGCGCGAAGCCGGCGAACACGCGACCCTGCAGCATCTGCGAGACCATCGCGATGTTCTCGGCCAGGTTGATCGGGTTCTGCGACGGCAGCACGTTGCCCAGCTGGCCGAACTTCATGCGCTTGGTCTGCAGACCGAAATAGAGATCGAGAATCACCGGGTTGGTCGAGACTTCCTCGCCCTCGACGTGGAAATGGTGTTCGGTGAAGCCGGCACCGTAGTAGCCGTTCTGATCCATGTACTGCAATTGCTCTGTGAGCTCGCGCAGCATCATCTGGTAGAGGTCGGTCCGTTTGCCTGCCATGCCCTGCTTGATGTCTTCCAGGTGGCCGACCGAAGGCAGGTAAAAAGCGCCGATTTGCATAATGTGCTCCCCTTGTGTGTGCGGGTTGAAGCCACGACGCTAAGCGCGCCGTGTAGCGTATGGTCATTGTGATTCCGCGCCGTCGGCACCGGAACTGCACGACAGGGTGCAAGAGCGGTGCCAGTGCGGCCGCTATCCTTAAGTCCCTGCTTTTCCGGGATATTGATCAATATCAAGTGAGGCGGTGGTCGTGCCGCTGTCGCTTTCCCGTACAGGCGGGCTGTCGCAAATTGAGACAATCGGGCCGGTCAGCCCCCCCCGCGGGGCTTGAGACACGCGCCCGGAGCCGGATAATCCGGGGCCCGGCGCGGACCGCTCCGGCCCGTGCATCCCACCCACCCGAGACGACGCCAGCCGACCTCCATGCAGCCCAGCCATCTCGAACGCACCCGGCGCCAGTCCGCGCGGCGCTACCGTGCCGAGGTCGAGCGCGCCTGGGACGTGATGACTTCTACCGGTCAGCTCGTCGACGATCACTTGCGCGAGCACGTTGCGGCGTCGTGGCGACGCTGTCTCGCTGCGGGGGTGCTGCCCGCGACCCAACTGCCGGAGGCGGTCTCCGGGCGCGACGCGCTGGCCGAGCGGCATGCCGGAAACCGCGAGTTCATGCTTGCCGCACAGAATACCTGGCGCCTGCTCGCCGATATCCTTTCCGATGCCCACAGCGTGCTCATCGTGGCCGACCCGGATGGCGTGGTACTCGACGTCTCGGGCAATCGCGACGTCGTCGAGCGCGGGCGTGAGCTGTACGTGGCGCCGGGCTATGACTGGAGCGAAGCGGGCGCCGGCACCAACGCGGTCGGGACCGCGATCGCGACCGGGCAGCCGGCCGAGATCGAGAGCGTCGAGCATTTCTGTTCGGTCGCCAAGGTGTGGGCCTGCGCGGCGGCGCCGGTGCGCGACACCGTCGACGGTTCCCTGGTCGGGGTCATCGACATCACGACTTTCGGTGACGCGTGGCATGGCCACGCACTCGCACTCGCGGTGACCACCGCGCATCAGATCGAGCAGACCCTGCAGTCACGCGATCTCGCGCGTAACGTGCAGTTGCTGAAGTGGTACCAGGCCAACCTGCCACGCTGGACGAACCACGCGCTGCTGCTGCTCGATCGCAAGGGCCGCATCGTTACCAGCAACAACCACGCACAGTCCTTGTTCCGCGACCGGCAGCTGGTCGAACGCATGGTGCGCGGTGCTTCGCTACTGAACGTCGACGACGCGCGCAGCATCGACGAGCAGCTCGCCGCCCTGCCGCACGAGTTGCGCGCCCATGCGCTCGAGACCTACGGGCGCTCCGGCGATTTCGAAGGCGGCATCCTGGTGCTCGACGCGGTGCGTTCGGTCGGCGCGCAGCACGGACGCGCGCTGGCGCGGGCGGTGCGCGCGCCGGAAGGGCATGCGGCGTTTCGCGGCATCATTGGCGCCAGTCCGGGGATCGCCAAGCTCAAGATGCGCGCCGCGCGCATGGCGCGCAGCACGGCGCCGGTGCTGATCCTCGGTGAAACGGGTACCGGCAAGGAACTCGTCGCGCGCGCCGTACACGTCGCTTCGCCACAGGCCGCCGGGCCGTTCGTCGCAGTCAACTGCGGTGCGCTCACGCCGGAACTCGCGGCCAGTCAATTGCTCGGCTATGAGCCCGGGGCATTCACCGGGGCGGCTCCCCGCGGCGCGGCCGGCAAGTTCGAGCAGGCCGATGGCGGTACGCTGTTCCTCGACGAGGTCGGCGAGCTGCCGGCGGACGTCCAGGTCAACCTGCTGCGTGTCCTGCAGGACAACATCGTCGTACGCGTCGGCGGGCATCGCGAGCGCGCGGTCGACGTGCGCGTCGTCGCGGCGACCAATCGCGATCTCGAGGCAGCCGTCGCGGCCGGCAAGTTCCGCGAGGATCTCTATTTCCGCCTGCGTGTTCTCGCGCTCGAGCTGCCGCCGCTGCGCGCGCGCGACGGTGACGTCGCATTGCTCGCCGAAGCGGCAATCGCGGCGCTCAACGAGCGTTACGGCTTTGGTCCCAAGCGGCTAGCGCCCGAACTCGTCGCGTTCTTCGAGCAGCAGCCCTGGCCCGGCAACGTACGCCAGCTTCACGCGGTGGTCGAGAGCATGTACGTGATGGCCGAAGGCGACCGGCTGGGTCTCGCGGATCTGCCCGACGAGTTCCTCGCTGGGAACGACGCCCCCGCGCTCCGGGCAAGCGAGCCGCCGCTCAAGACCATGGCCAATCTCGAGCGCGACGCCATCCTCGCGCACCTCGAAGCCTGTGACGGTAACCGCTCGCGGGTCGCGCGCGCACTGGGCATAAGCCGCAGTACCCTGTATCGCAAGCTCGCCGAGTACGGTATCGGCTGAGCGCGGCGCCGTCGGCGCCGACGGCGTTTGCACTGCCGCGGCGTCCGTACGACGATACGCGTCGTCCCCAACCCGGAGTCGTCGTCATGGGCCAGGCCCAAGACCCCAATCTGTGGCGCCAGCGCAGTCCCGGCAGCGCAGACTGGCCGCGCTCGCCGCGCGCAGATGCCGGCAACAAGTATTTCATCGTCTCCGCCGACTGCCACGCGCAGGAACCCGATGATTTCCTCGCTGCGCGTATGCCGGCCGCGTACCGCGAGCGGCTGCCGGGCGTGGTGCTCGGCGGCGACGGCGCCAAGTACCAGAAAACCGAAGGCTTCCGGCCGATTCGCCTCAGCGCGCTGAAGTTCGAGGGTGAGGATCGCGAGCGTGCCGAAGCCGGGTACACGCCGCAGGCGCGCCTCGCAGCGCTGGAGCGTGACGGCATCGATTGCGAGATCATCTTTCCCAACAAGGGGCTCACGGTGTGGGCGACGCCCGACCTGGCGTTCAGCCAGGCGATGTGCCGGGCCTGGAACGACTGGGCCTGGGAGACCTTCGGTCCGTACAATGACCGCCTTGCCCCCATGGCCTGCATCGCGGCCGGCGACATCGCAGGCAGCGTGCGCGAGATCGAACGCGCCGCACAGCGCGGCTTTCGCGGTCTCGCACTGCCCTGCAAGCCGGTCTGGGGAGCGCCGGACCACGAGCATCCCAATTACAACCTGCCCGAGTTCGACCCGCTGTGGGCGGCGGCCCAGGATGCCGACCTGCCGCTCACTTTCCACGTTTCGACCGGTCGCGATCCGCGCACTGCCCGCGGCAACGGCGGCGCGGTGATCAACTACGCCGTGCATTCGCTGGCGCCGACCATGGAACCGCTGGTCAATCTGTGCGCATCGGGGGTGATCGAACGTTTCCCGCGCTTACGCTTCGGCTCCATCGAGGCCGGGATCGGCTGGGTGCCGTGGATGCTGACCGCGATGGACGAAGCCTATCGCAAGCACCACATGTGGGTGCGACCCAAGCTCGCGCACTTGCCGAGCGAGTATTTCCGCAGCAACGGATTCGCGAGCTTCGGCGAGGATCCGCCGGGTCTCGACCTCATGCGCGGCTACGGCCTTGGCGCGAACTTCCTGTGGGCCAACGACTTTCCCCATCACGAGGGCACCTGGCCGCATTCGGCGGCGGCGATCGAGCGCAGCATGGCACGGCTCGACGACGCCGAGCGTGCCGCGGTGCTCGGACTCAACGCCGCGCGACTCTTCAAATTCGATGTCCCACCGCGTTACCGGGACTTCGCCGACGCCGCCGAGGTGGCTTCCCACGCATGACCCCACGTTCCCTGCGCGGCCGGGCCGCGATCGTCGGTCTCGGCGAGACCGAGTATTTCAAACGCGGCCAATCGCCGCACACCGAGTTCAAGCTCGCGCTCGAGGCCATCATCAATGCATGCGCGGACGCCGGCATCCACCCGCGCGAGATCGACGGCTTCGCGTCCTACAGCAACGACCGCTCCGATCCCTCGCGCATCGCCGCCGCGCTCGGTTGCAAGGAACTGCGCTTTGCCAACATGCAATGGGGCGGCGGCGGCGGTGGCGGCTCCGCCGCGATCGGCAACGCCGCCGCGGCGATCATGAGCGGCATGGCCGAATGCGTGGTCGTGTTCCGCGCGCTCGCGCAAGGCCAGCACGGGCGCTACGGGCAGGGCACGGCCGTCCCGGACGTCGACGGGCATGCCGCACACACTGTGCCCTACGGTCTGCTCTCGCCGGCGCACATGTTCGTCATGAAGTACCGGCGCTTCATGGTTGAACACGGCGTGCGTCAGGAAGCGCTGCGCGCGATCGCGATGGCGAGCTACGCTCATGCACAGGAGAATCCGCGCGCGGTCATGTACGGCCGCCCGCTCGATGAGCAGACCTACGACGACTCGCGTTGGATCGTTGAGCCCTGGCATCTGTACGATTGCTGCCTGGAGAACGACGGCGCGGCCGCGATGGTGCTGGTCTCGGGTGAGCGCGCACGGGATTTCCCGCACCCTGCCTGTTACCTGCTGGCGGCGGTCGCCGGCAGCCAGTACCGCGCCGGCGCCCCGGTGCACAATACGCCAGATTACGCGACTGCCAGCTTCAAGACCGTCGCACCGCGACTCTACGCGATGGCGCGCATGGGACCGGCCGATATCGACGTGCTGCAGAGCTACGAGAACTTCACGGGAGGTGTGCTGATGAGCATCGTCGAGCACGGCTTCTGCACGCCGGCAGAGGCGAACGATTTCTTCGTTCTCGACAACCTGCTGGCACCCGATGGGCAACTGCCCTTGAATACCAGCGGCGGCAACCTGGCCGAGTGCTATATGCACGGTCTCGGCCTCAACCTCGAGGCGGTGCGTCAGATCCGGCGCACCTCGACCGCCCAGGTGCCGCGTGCCGAGGTCTCGATGGTCATTTCCGGACCCATGGTCACCCCGGTATCGAGCTGCATTTTCGGCAGCGAGGCGACACTGTGAGTACCTCCTACCTGCGACCGGGACTGCCGGCACCGGTGCCGAGCGATCTCGACCGGCCCTACTGGGAAGGCCTGCGCGAAGAACGCCTGCTGATCCAGCGCTGCAAGCGTTGCGCGCGCTTCCAGTGGGGACCTGAATGGATCTGTCACCGGTGCCTCAACCTCGACCTTGGCTGGACCGAGGTCGAGGCGCGCGGGTTCATCTATTCGCACCAGCGCGTGTGGCATCCGGTGCACCCGGCGCTGCGCGGGCAGGGGCCTTACGTGATCGTGCTGGTGACCATCGCGCATGCCGATGACGTGCGCGTGGTCGGCAACCTGCTCGGCGACCCGCTCCAGGAACTCGTCATCGGCGCCGAAGTGCAGGGCGTGTTCGAACACCACGCCGAGGCGGACCCGGGCTATTCACTGCTGCAATGGCGCTACGCGAACTAGCGGCCCGCCTCACAGCCGGGTCGCGCCCATGGCCGTCTCTCCGCGCCCCGCGTCGATGGGAGATGTCTGCGCGGGCAGGCCGTGCCGGCGTGCGCAGCGCGGCGGGTTTCACAATTCGGCGATGATCTGATCGACAGCCGCCACCACTGCGTCGGCACTTCGCTCCATGTCGGTGAGGTGGCGCACGACCGCTTCGCGATCGCCCGCCCGGGCTGCGTCGAAGGCGGCACGTCCACTGTGATGTACCATCTGGTGGGGTTCGGCCAGCGCGCGGAAGCCGGCTTTCTCCGCGTATCGCGCCGCGCCCTCGCCCTCGTAATACCAGCGTCCCAGGCGGCACTCGGTATGTGAACCGACGGGCTCGCCGCTGGCTTCATCGCGCAGTGCGGCATACAGATCGGCTTTCCACACCGCGTGGTCCATTTTGACCGTGTGCAGGAAAGCAGCGGCCGCCGAGCGGTTGACGATGTGCTGCATCTGGCGCGACTTCCCGAGCACCTCGCGCACCACCTGCCCGATTTGCTCGGAGGAGACGGCGACGTCCTCGGCGCTGGCCACGGTCTGTCCCGAAAGGTCACTGATGCCGTCCGTCTGCGCCAGCACCTTGCTGACCAGTGCATGGATGTCTCCGCTGGCCTCGCTGGCTTTGCTTGCCAGTGTCCGCACCTCGTCAGCGACCACCGCGAACCCGCGACCGGCCTCGCCGGCGCGGGCCGCCTCGATCGCCGCGTTCAGTGCCAGCAGGTTGGTCTGATCGGAGATTTCCTGAATCGTCGAGACGAGGCGCGTGATGCCCGTGGCGGTGTCGCCCAGCTGTCCCACCGAGGACTGGCTTTCCTGGGCATGTTCGTTGATGTTCTGCGCCCGCTGTGCGAGCCGGCCAACCGCCTCGGCGGCCTGCTGGAACAGGGCGTCGGCAGCGCGCAGACCGCTGTTCTCCTGCTCGAGCTCGCCGGCGGCACCGGCGAGGCCGTTACGAATCGTGTCGAGCATGTCGCGGCCGCGCAGTTGCAGGCCGAGCTGCTCGCGGAGCAGGTCGCGTTCGGCTTCGCAGGCGGCCAGCGCCGCGCCGAGACGCCCGATCTCGGCATCTTTGCGGGCCAGGGCGCCGGCATGCTCCTCGTGGGTGCGGGCCAGGGTCTGCGCGAGTTCGGCCGCGCGCTGCTTGTCGCGTCTGATATTTAGCAAGGTGCGTAATCCGTGGTGATGTTGCGAGGCACTACGCTGCGCGCGCGCTCTGCGCACAGCGGGTTTGTCCCTGGGTAGCGACCGTCGACGCGCAAAATTGAGGCGCCGCGAGCCAGTCGGCACACACCTGCCGCGCGCTTGCTACCAGGCCGCTTCGAGCAACGGCAGCACGGCCGCGGCGCCGTCGAGCGGTCGCGGATTGGTCTTCACCCACAGGTCGAGCAGCGATTCCTCGGCGAGCGTCGGCAACAGCGACTTCGCTACCTCGGCATCACGCAGCCGGCCGGGCAGGCCGAGACTCGCGACGAGTGCCGCGATCTGCTCGGCGAGCGGGGTGGTGGTGTCGCCCATGGCCGCGGCGAGCGCCGCCTGGCGTGCGCCGTTGACGGGATGGTTGTAACGCAGCACGTGCGGCAGCATCACGCAGGACGTTTCGCCGTGCGGCATGCCTGCGGTACCGCCGAGGACGTGACCGATGCCGTGGCTCGCACCGAGGTCGACACCCGCGGCGACGCCCTGTACCGACAGCCACGCTCCGATCTGGCAGTCGAGCCGCGCGGCGAGATCGTCGGGCGCGGCCGCGACGCGGGCCAGGGCGCGCGGTAGCAGCGACAGCGCATGCAGCGCGAGCGCTTCGGCCATCGGCGTGACGTTGACCGAACAATAGGTCTCGACGGCGTGGTCGACGGCGCGGATCCCGGTGCCGAACCACAGGCGCGGCGGTGTCGCCGTCGTCATCGCGGCATCGAGCATCACCATCGGCGGCGCCATGCCGGGCTGATAGAGGACTTCCTTGCGCGGCACGCGCTCGTCGGTGACACCGGCAAATGCGGTGAATTCGCCCGCCGAAAGCGTGGTCGGCACCGCGATCCAGGGCAGCGTCGGCGCCCGCATGTCGCGCCCGGGGGCGAGCGCGTCAATGTCCTGTTCGCGTTCGATGTCGTTGGCCAGGCACAGTGTCGCCGCCTTCACCGCATCGCAGACCGAACCGCCGCCGAGCGCGACGACGAGGTCGGCGTCGTGGGCACGTAGCGCCGCGGCGAGGCGAATCACGTCGCTGCGCGGCGAGTGCGCGGCGACGCCGGTCAGTTCGCCGACGCAGGCCGACCCGAGTGCCGCGCGCACGCTCTCGCCGAGGCAGCCCGGCCCGGCCAGGCTGGTGTTGGTCACGAAGACGACCCGCCGCGCGGCGCGGCTTTCGAGTTCCGCGCCCAGCGCCGTGTCGACCGGCTGGCCATAGACGACCTGCTGGGCCGGTGGTGGCGTATAGCGTCCCTGGTTCATGTTTCCCGACCTCTCTCGCGTGGCCCCGCTGGCCATCTCCTGCGCACCCCGCCGCGCGGCCCGACCCGTGGCGCCCGCAGCCTCAGCGTGGTGGCACGGCGGCGGACCCGATTACCCCCATCTCGCGCAGCAGAGGCATCACCTCGCGCGCGAAACGCAGCGTGTCGGCATGATAAGCCTGAAACACCATCAGTACGGCATCGATGCCGCCCGCGTGCAGCGCGGCCAGTTTCTCGGCGACGTCGCGCGCCGTGCCGGTGACGTGTACGGCGCCGGCGCCCACCGTCAGCATGTCGAGCGTGAAGCTGTCGAACGAACCGCTGCCGAGGTTGAGGCCGTCGAGCCAGTTCTGCGCGGCGACCGTGTCCTTGTGCGCGACGATGCGGGCGATCTCCGCCTCGGCCTCGTCGGCGGAATCGCGCCACAGCACGAACGGGAACGCCGCGCTGCGCACGCGGCGCCCGCAGGCCGCGGCGCGGGCCCGGATGTCGGCGACGATCGGGGCGGTGGCCTCGATCGACGGGGTGGAGATGAACGCCCAGTCGCACAGTCGCGCGGTCATCGCCTTGGCGTCCTCGGACGTGCCGGCGTTGGCGATCGGTGGCGGCCGCGGTGGTTGCGGCAGCGATACGCCGTTCTCGACCCGGTACCACGGCGAGACATGGTCGAACGTGCCCGGTGGCGCGGTCCACAGTCCGCGCAGGATCTCGATGAACGCGGCAGTACGCTGGTAGCGCTCGGCGTGTGGCAGGAGTTCCATGCCCATCATGGCGAACTCCTCCGCGCTCCAGCCGCTGACCAGGTTGATGCCCCAGCGACCGCCGCTCAGGTGATCGAGCGTCGCGCCCATCTTGGCCACCACCACCGGGTGGAACAACGGCACGTGGACGGTCGAAAAGATACGGATGCGTGCGGTTTGCGCAAGCAGTGCCGAGGCCCAGGTCAGGGTTTCGAGCGAGGTCCCGAGATAGTCGGTCTCGCCACCGAAGCCGCGCCAGCGGCTGACCGGGAACAGCAGATCGAAACCGACCGCTTCGGCGGCCTGCGCGATCTGGCGATTGGTCTCGAACGGCCACTCGTCGGCGACCACGCGGTAGGTCGAGATCGACGACATGTTCGAACAGTTCGGCATGAACAAGCCGAGTTCGAGCGCCTGCTGCGCTGTGTGCATTACAATTCTCCCCCTGTGCCTGACGCTGGCGCGATGTGTCGCCGGCGCGCCCCGTGATCCTCGCAGGAGAAGACGCATCGTCAAGCCCCGGGATGTAACCGCCAGGCGGATACTGCTGCTGACCTGTGCATGGTTCGTTGCGCCGGCTGTCGCCGCGCCGACCGCCGGCGAACTCGCCGCGGCCTGTCGCGAGGCGCTTGCCGACGGCTTTCGCGGTATCAGTGCCGCGGCCTGTACCTGGTATCTCGAGCCCTGCGCCGCATGCACGGTTGCCGCGACGCCGCCGCGCGACTGCGCCCCGCCTGAACTCGATACATCCGCGCGCGCAGCGCTGCTGTTCGAACACCTCGCCAGCACGCCCACGGCTACCGCCGAGCCGGCTGGCCCGGTGGTCGCGGCGCTGCTCGCGGCACGCTACCCGTGTGCGCCGGCGGAGTCGCCGTGAAGGCCGCGCTCGAGCAGTTCTGGGCCGATGCCGTGGGCATCGTCTGGGGCTTGCCGCTGGTAGCCGCGCTCGGGCTGGCCGGACTCTACTTCACGCTGGTCAGCCGCTTCGCGCCGTTGCGGCACGCCGGCCACGCATTCGCCCTGCTCAGCGGGCGTTACGATCGCGGAGCGGCACCCGGCGAAATCAGTCATTTCCGCGCGCTGTCCGCCGCCCTGTCCGGCACCATCGGGATGGGCAATATCGCCGGCGTCGCAATCGCCATCGCGACCGGCGGTTCGGGCGCGGTGTTCTGGATGTGGATCGCCGGCGCCTTCGGCATGGCGACGAAGTTCTTCACCTGCACCTTGTCGTGCATGTATCGCAAGCCGGACAGCGCGGGCGTGATGCAGGGCGGACCGATGTACTACATCGAGGTCGGGCTGGGGCCGCGCTTCAAACCGCTCGCGATGCTGTTCGCCGCCTGCGGCATGATCGGCTGCCTGGGCGTCTTCCAGTCCAACCAGCTCGCCAGCCTGGCCAGCGCGCAGTGGTCGCTGCCCACCTGGCTGACCGGTGTCGCGGCGATGATCGCGGTGGGCTACGTGGTGCTCGGCGGCACGCTGCGGGTCGGACGCGTGGCCGGCCTGCTGGTGCCCTTGATGTGTCTCGCGTATCTCGGCGGCGCGCTGCTCGTCATCATCGACCACGCGGAGCGTGTGCCGCATGTACTCGACGCGATTGTCCGCGGCGCTTTCACGCCCGAGGCAGGCCTGGGCGGTGCCGCCGGCCTGACGTTCAAGGAAGTGCTGGTCAACGGCGTACGCCGCGCAGTGTTCTCGAACGAGGCGGGCATCGGCACCGAGGCCATGGCCCACGGCGCGGCGCGTACCGCCGAGCCGGTGCGCGAGGGCCTGGTCGCGATGCTCGGGCCGTTCATCGATACGCACCTCGTATGCACGCTCACCGCCCTGGTGCTGTTGACCTCGGGCGTCACCGACGGCACGCCGGGCGTGGTGATGACGGCGGCGGCATTCGAGTCGAGTATGCCGGGTCTCGGTGGTGATTTCCTCGCCGTGATCTTCGGGGCTTTCGCCGTCACGACCATGATTACCTACGCTTATTACAGCCTCAAATGCGCACGCTACCTGTTGGGCGAGCGAATAGGCGGGCAGTTCGTGTGGATTTACCTCGGCACCATCCCGCTCGCCGCGGTGTCGAGCCCGGCGATGACCGTGAATATGATCGACACCGCCTATGCGCTGATGGTGGTGCCGAACCTGCTCGCGACGATGCTGCTCGCGCCCCGCGTGCTCGGCGCGATGCGCGATTACTTCGCGCGCCTCGAGCAGGGCGACTTCGCCGCCGTGTGAGCATGACCCGGCGACCGTGGGGCGGCCATGCCAGGCTCGTCGAGAAGACCGTCGCGCGCTGCGCGGCGCATGGCATGGCGCCCGCGCGCGTTGTCCCCGAGCTCACCGAGACGGCGGCCATGGCCGTTCCGGCGGCCTCGCTCGACCGCGAGCTGCCGCTGCGCGCTGCCGCGGCGAACCCGGCGACGCGCCTCGGCGCGCGGAGCGCGTGCCGTAGCGGTTACACTCGCTGACGGAAGCCCGCACGCCGCGGCCTCGCTGCCTGCCGGCGGCGTCGCGCGTGACCGCGCGATGCGTGTGCGCCGCTGGCGAACCGCGCGCGTCGGATTCGAGCGGACGCGCGTGCGGCGCTTCCTGGACCGCAAGGGGAGGGTTCGCCATGTTGATACTCGAGGGCATCCGCGTACTCGATTTCACCCAGTACCTGGCCGGGCCCACGGTCGGGCGCCTGATGGCCGAGATGGGTGCCGAGGTGATCAAGATCGAGCAGGGGCCGGGGGGCGATCCCTCGCGCTTGCTGCCGGTCGGGGAGGACGGTCGCAGCGGCTACTTCATCCAGCAGAACCGCGGCAAGAAGAGTCTCGGATTGGATCTGCGCGCGGCCGGGGCCGACGCTGTGCTGCGCGAGTTGATCGCGGCCTGCGACGTGGTGCTGGAGAATTTCGGCCCGGGCGTGATGGAAAAGAAGAAGCTCGCCTGGGACGACGTCAAGGCGATCAATCCGGCCATCATCATGGCTTCGATCTCCGCCTACGGCCGTGAAAGCCCGCTGGCGCACAAGACCGGTTACGACTGGGCGGCGCAGGCCTTCTCGGGGCTGATGCACATGAACGGAGAGCGGGACGGACCTCCGCTGCCGGTCGGCATCGGCATCGCCGACGTGAGTAGCGGGGTGCATGCGTTCTCCGCCATCGGCTACGCCCTGTTCCATCGCTCGCGCACCGGCGAGGGGCAGTGGCTGGATATCTCCATGGTCGATTGCATGTTCCACATGCACGACATCTCGCTGCAGGGCCACACGCTCACCGGCGGCAAGTACCACCCGCACCGCCAGGGCGCGCATCACGAGCTGATCGCGCCGTTCGGCGTATTCCGCGGACCCAGCGGCTACGTCGTCATCCTCGCCCTGCAGCGCCAGTGGGGTTCGGTCTGTGCCGCCCTCGGGCGGCCCGAGCTCGAGCACGACGCGCGCTACGCCGAACCGACCGCGCGCGCCGCGCGCCAGGCCGAGCTGGTCACTCTGATCGAGGACTGGATGGCCGGTTTTACCGACAACGAGGCGGTGATTGCCGCACTCGAGCACCATCGTGTGCCCTGTGCGCCGGTGCTCGACCCGGTCGAGGCGCTCGAGCACCCGTATTTCCGCGCACGCGGCATGGTGCGGCACATCGAGGATCCGGTGATGGGGCAGCTGGCCGTGCCGGGTTTCCCCTTGCGATTCTCGGCGCAGCCCGAGCGTCTCGATCTCAGCGCGCCGTTGCTCGGTGAACACAACAACAGCGTTCTCGGCGAAGTGCTCGGGTATGACGACGAGCGCATTGCCGCGCTCGATTCGGCCGGTGTGCTGGTCAGCGGATCCCGCTGAGCGCCGGTGACGCCCCGGTCCCGGGTGCCAGCACCCGGGACCCCAACGAAGGAGATTTCGATGCAGGAACTGATGCGACGATCGATGGCCGAGCAGGCCGCGCTGGTCAAGCGCGGCGAGGTGTCCGCGAGCGAGCTGGTGGAAGCGGCGATTGCCGCGATCGAGGCCTACAACCCGGCGCTGAATGCGGTGGTCATTCCGCTCTACGACCATGCGCGCGAGTCGCTCGAGGCGCTGCGCGGCGACGAACCCTTCGCCGGTGTGCCGTTGTTGTTGAAGGACATGATGGCCGAGCTTGCGGGTACGCCCCTGACCGAAGGCTCGCGCTACCTGCAGGGATACGTCTCGCCGCGCGACTCGGAGCTCGTTGCACGCATGCGGCGGGCCGGTTTCATCATCTGCGGCAAGACCAATACACCCGAGTTCGCGTCCAAGCCGACCACCGAGCCCGCACTCTACGGGCCAACGCGCAATCCCTGGGATCCGGGGCGCACCCCGGGCGGCTCGTCGGGCGGCGCGGCGGCCGCGGTGGCGAGCGGCATGGTCGCGGTCGCGCACGCCAACGACGGCGGCGGCTCGACGCGCATGCCGGCCGCGCTGTGTGGCCTGGTGGGCCTGAAGAACACGCGTGGACGCAACCCCCTCGGGCCCGATTACGGCGACGTCGGCGGTGCCGGATTGTTGTCGGAACACGTCGTCACCCGCACCGTACTCGATACCGCGCTGATGCTCGACGTGACTTCGGGGGCCGACCCCGGTGCGCCGTACTACCCGCCCGCACCCACGCGACCGTTCGCCGAGGAAGTCGGTGCGCCGCCAGGACGCCTGCGCATCGCGTTCAGCGATCAACCGGTGATGCCGACGATCGTCGACCCCGCGTGCGCGAGCGCCGTGCGCGAGATCGCCGAACTGTGCGCCGAACTCGGTCATGACGTCGAGGAAGCGCGGCCGCAGGTCGACGCGGGCCGCTTCCAGGACAGCTTCACCGCCATCTGGCTCGCCATGGTGGCATGGATGGTGCGTGACTGGCAGGCGCGCACCGGGCGCGAACCGCAGGCCGACATGTTCGAGCGTCACACCTGGAAGATGTTGTCGTTCGACGCCGAGCGCAAGCCGTCCGACTACCTGCTCGCGCTGACCGAGCTGCAGCGCTTCGCACGCGAAGCCGCGCCGTTCTTCGACACTTACGACGTATGGTTGACGCCGACGCAGATACGGCCGGCGCCGCCGCTGGGCTGGTTCGATTACGACCCCGCGCACCCGCACCAGGCAACCGAACGCCTGGAGGAGTTTCCGCGCTTCACCTCCTTTGCCAACGTCACCGGGCAGCCGGCGATCTCGCTGCCGCTGTGCCATACGGCGGAGGGCCTGCCGCTGGGCATCCAGCTGGTCGGCCGCTACGCGGACGAGGCCACGCTGCTGCGCCTGTCCGCGCAGCTCGAACAAGCGCGGCCATGGGCGGACCGCTGGCCGCAGGTGCCCGTCGTGTAACAGTGGTCGGGGGCGGGCGTGTCGGGCTGATTCAGATCAAAGCGCGAGCGCGCCGCGCGGGCTTCAATGCAACTCGTGGGAAGGCGTCGGATCGGCCGTCGCCGGGCACGGGCACGGGCATGGGCATGGGGAGACCGCGTGGGTGAACGGCGACACAGCGGCGCGACTGGCATGACCGGCAGCGGCGCGCACAGTGTGATCACCAAGGACGTCGCGGGTCTCGCCTCGCCGCCGAACCTGCGCGACTACGACGCGGTGTGCGACGGCTTCTCCTGGGACGCGGCACGCGCCATGCTCGACGGCCTGCCCGGCGGCGGCCGCAACATTGCCTACGAGGCGGTCGACCGGCATGCCGCCGGCGTCCGCGCAGAGCACGAGGCCTTGCGCCTGATCGCCGCCGACGGCAGCCGCCAGACGCTGAGCTATGCGGCGTTGCGCGATGCGAGCTGCCGTTTCGCGCATGCGCTCGCGGCGCTGGGCGTGGCGCCGGGCGAGCGCGTGTTCGTGTTGTGCGGACGCGTACGCGAGTTGTACGTCGCCGTGCTCGGCGCATTTCGCGCCGGCTGTACGGTCTGCCCGCTGTTCTCGGCCTTCGGCCCCGAACCCATCGCCACGCGCATGGCGCTTGGCGACGCACGCGTGCTGGTGACCACGCGCGCGCTCTACCGGCGCAAGATCGCGGCCCTGCGCGAGCGTTTGCCGGGGCTGCGTCACGTGATCCTGACCGATGGCGCCGCGCACGATGCGCAAGCGGATACCTGTGCCTGGGACACCATCGTCGAGAGCCAGCCAGCGGACTACGTGTTGCACCCGACGGCGCCCGAGGACATCGCGCTGCTGCACTTCACCAGCGGAACCACCGGCCGGCCGAAAGGCGCGCTGCATGCGCACGAGGCCGTGCTCACCCACCACATGACCGGTTACTACGCACTCGATCTGCACGCGGACGACGTTTTCTGGTGCACCGCGGACCCGGGCTGGGTCACCGGCATGAGCTACGGCATCATCGCGCCGCTGACCAACGGCGTGACCAATGTCGTCGTCGAGAGCGAGTTCGATGCCGCCACCTGGTACGGTGTGCTGGAGGGCGAGCGCGTCTCGGTGTGGTATACCGCGCCGACCGCCATCCGCATGCTGATGAAACTCGGCGCCGAGGCCCTCGCCGGTTACGATTTTTCCGCGCTGCGCTTTCTCGCCAGCGTCGGTGAGCCGCTCAACCCGGAAGCGGTGGTGTGGTCCAACGCGGCGTTCGGCATGCCCTTCCACGACAACTGGTGGCAGACCGAGACCGGCGGCATCATGATCGCCAACTATTGCGCGCTCGACGTCAAGCCGGGTTCGATGGGGCGTCCACTGCCCGGTATCGAGGCGGCGATCGTGTCGCGCGGCGAGGACGGCGCGGTGACGGTGATCGAACAGCCAGACGAGGAGGGCGAGCTGGCGCTCAGGCGCGGCTGGCCGTCGATGATGCGCGACTACCTCAACGAGCACGAACGCTACCAACGCTGCTTCGCCGGCGATTGGTACCTGACCGGGGACCTGGCGCGCCGCGATGCCGATGGCTACTACTGGTTCGTGGGGCGCGCGGACGACGTGATCAAGTCGGCCGGGCACCTGATCGGCCCGTTCGAGGTCGAGAGTGCGCTGATGGAACACGCGGCGGTCGCCGAGGCCGGCGTAATCGGTATTCCCGACGCCGTTGCCGGCGAGCAGGTCAAGGCCTACGTCGCCCTCAAACCCGGCTACGCGCCGTCGCTCGAACTCAACCGGGCCCTGCTCGGCCATGCGCGCAAGCGGCTCGGTGCGGCGGTCGCGCCGAAGAGCATCGAGTTTCGCGCCAACCTGCCGAAGACGCGCAGCGGCAAGATCATGCGCCGCCTGCTCAAGGCGCGCGAACTCGGGCTGCCCGAAGGTGACATCTCCACGCTCGAGAGCGATGAACGATGAACACCGGCAAGCTGCATCTCGACCACGATCACCTGCTGCACCTGCTGCGCGAAATGCTGCGCATCCGCCTGTTCGAGCGCAAGTGCGCCGAGCTCTATCAGCGCGAGAAGATTCGCGGCTTCCTGCATCTCTACGACGGCGAGGAAGCCATTGCCGTCGGCATCATGCAGGCGCTCGCGCCGCACGATGCAGTCATCGCGACCTATCGCGAGCATGGCCAGGCGCTCGCGCGGGGCGTACCGATGGATCGCATCATGGCCGAGCTGTACGGACACGTCGAAGGCCTGTGCCGCGGGCGCGGCGGGTCGATGCACCTGTTCGATCGCGCGCACCGCTTTCTCGGCGGCAACGCCATCGTCGGTGGCGGCCTGCCGCTGGCCGTCGGCACCGCGCTGGGCGACCAGATGCGGGGTCGAGACAGTATCTCGGTATGTTTCTTCGGCGAGGGCGCGGTCGATGAAGGGGAGTTCCACGAGAGCCTCAATCTCGCCGCGTTGTGGCATCTGCCGGTGCTGTTCGTGTGCGAGAACAATCTCTACTCGATGGGTATGGCGGTCGAGCGCGCGGAGTCGAACACCGACATCCACCAGCGCGCGGCAAGCTATGGCATGCCGAGCGAAGTCGTCGACGGCATGGACGTGGTCGCGGTCGAGCTTGCCGCACGCCGCGCCGTCGCCGCCGTGCGCGGCGGTGGCGGACCCTATTTCCTCGAGTGTCGCGGTTACCGTTTCCGCGCCCATTCGATGTTCGATGCGCAGCTCTACCGCGACAAGGCGGAAGTCGAACAGTGGAAAGCGAAGGGACCGATCGTGCGCCTGCGCAAATGGCTCGAAGACAGTCATGTCGTCATCGAGGACGAGATCGCACGACTCGAAGCCGAGATCGAGGCCGAGATCGAGGGGGCCGTCAGTTTCGCCGAAGCCGGTACGCCGGAACCGCTGACGGAGCTGACGCGCTTCGTGACGCTCGACGCGGTACCGGAGTGAGCGGCATGCACAGCGCGCGACGACCCCCGCACATGCCTCGCACACCGTTTCGCCGGAGCTTGCCGTGGCTGAGACCCTGACCTACCGCGAAGCCTGCCGCGCGGCCATCCGCGAAGCGATCGAGGCCGATCCGCGCGTGTTCCTGATGGGTGAGGACGTCGGCCGCTACGGCGGCTGCTACGCCGTGACCAAGGGCCTGGCAGAGGAACTCGGCGAGGCGCGGATCCGGGACACGCCGCTGTCCGAGAGCGCTTTCGTCGGCGCCGGTATCGGAGCCGCGCTGGCCGGGATGCGGCCGATCGTCGAAGTGATGACGGTCAATTTCAGCCTGCTCGCGCTCGACCAGATCGTGAACAACGCGGCGACGCTGGCGCACATGTCGGGCGGCCAGTTCGCGGTACCGCTGGTGATCCGCATGGCTACCGGCGCCGGCAAACAACTTGCCGCGCAGCACTCGCATTCGCTCGAGGGCTGGTACGCACACGTCCCGGGGCTGCGCATCCTGGCCCCGGCCACGGTTGAGGATGCACGCTACATGCTCGCCGCCGCGCTCGCCGATCCGAACCCGGTGCTGCTGTTCGAACATGTCATGCTCTACAACGCGAGCGGCGAGCTGGACCCCGCGGTCACCACGGTCGACATCGCGCAGGCGAAGACTCGCCGCCCGGGACGCGATGTCACGCTGGTCACTTACGGCGGCAGCCTGCCCAAGACACTTGCCGCCGCCGAACAGCTCGCTGCGGACGGAATCGAGGCCGAGGTCATCGATCTGCGCGTGCTGCGCCCGCTCGACCTGGCGACGCTGGCGGCCTCGGTGGCGCGGACCCATCGTTGCGTGATCGTCGACGAGGGCTGGAAGACCGGTTCATTGTCGGCCGAAATCGCGGCGAGCCTGGTGGAGACGGTGTTCTTCGAACTCGATGCCCCGATCGCGCGGGTGTGTGCGGCGGAAGTGCCGATTCCCTACGCCGCCCACCTCGAGCAGGCGGCGCTGCCACAGCCAGCCACCATCGTGGCCGCCGCGCGCGATTTGGTGCGTCCCGCATCGTGAGTGTCGTGGCGGTCGTGCGCGGGCGGGGCGGCATGTCGCGGCCGAGCGCTACGCCGCGTCCGGCGGGCGCCGCGACCGGCCCATGAGCGAGTTCCTGCTGCCCTCGCTCGGCGCCGACATGGAGAGCGCGCGCGTCGTGGAATGGCTGGTCGCCGAGGGCGACCGGGTCAGCAGTGGTGATCTCGTCGCGGTGCTCGAGACCGACAAGGGTGCGATCGACGTCGAGATCTTCCAGAACGGCGTGATCGCGCAACTCGTCGCCCCGCTCGACGTCGAGCTGCCGGTTGGTGCGGTGCTGGCGCTCGTCGATACCGGTGCGCACGAGCCGGCCGCATCGCCGGTAGCGGCGGCGGTCGAGGCGGCGCCCGCTGCGCCGCCGGCGCAGACCAGCGCCGCCGTGCCGGATACCACGACGCGATCCGCGCCGGCCGCGGCAGACGCCGGGACAGCGATGGCGTCCAGCGCCGTGCGGGCGAGCCCGCTCGCGCGGCGCCTGGCGGCCGAGCAGGGCATCGATCTCGCGGCGCTGCGCGGCAGCGGCCCCGGCGGGGCGGTGATCGCCGCCGACCTCGCAGCGCGCGGCGGCGCCGCGCGCGCCGCGCGGCGCGGTTTCGATGCCACGGCGATGCGGCGGGCAATCGGTGCGGCGATGAGCCGCTCCAAGCGCGAGATCCCGCATTACTACCTGAGTCGCCAGGTCTGCCTCGCCCCCGCACTGCGCTGGCTCGAGGAGGCCAACGCGGCGCGCGGCGTCGCCGACCGGCTGCTGCCGGCGGTGCTGCTGCTGCGCGCGAGCGCGCTCGCCCTGGCAGCCTTTCCGCAATTCAATGGCCATTACGAAGACGAGCGCTTCACGCCCGCGCCCGAGGTGAACCTGGGTTGGGCCATCGCACTGCGTGGCGGTGGCCTGGTGGCGCCGGCGATCCGGGCGGCGCACGAACGCGACCTCGATGCGCTGATGGCGGCGCTGCGCGATCTCGTCAAGCGCGCCCGCGGCGGTGGCCTGCGCGCTTCGGAGCTGACCAGCGCCACGGTCACCGTGACCAGTCTCGGCGAGCGCGGCGCGGAGGCGGTATGGCCGGTCATCCATCCGCCCCAGGTCGCCATGCTGGGTTTCGGCGCGGTGCTCACGCGGCCGTGGGTAACGGCGGGCCGGATCGCCGCGTTGCCGGTCGTGACACTGAGCCTGGCGGCCGATCATCGCGTCAGCGACGGCCATGCCGGCAGCCTGCTGCTCGAAGACATCGCCACGCGTCTCGCCGAGCCGGAGCGGCTGTAGCAGGCGCATCGGCGGGGTCTCGCGCACGGCCGGGCCCCAGTGCACCATCCTGGCGGCGCGCGGGGCGCGCCCGCCGTCTATCGGAGGAAGCCGCATCATGGACATCAACGACACGCGCGCGCTGCTCGAGCGCATCCTGGCCGACATTGCGCCCGAAGCGGCGCTGGGCGAAGTCGGCGACGACGAGGACCTGCGGCAGGCGCTGGACCTCGATTCGATGGATTTTCTCAACGTCGTCGTCGGCCTGCACGAAGCGACTGCCGTCGAGATACCCGAGGCCGACTACCCGCGCCTGTTCACCCTCACCGGCATGGCGGCCTACCTGCCCTGAGGCGACCACCGCGACACGCGTGGCGTTACACTGAGCCGGTACCGTACTGCGCGCGTCACGGCGGCGCGGTCCTGCAGGACCACCTACCGGGGCGTGCGCGGCACGTCACGCATCGCCGGCGTCATGCGAGAACGCGCGGCGACCAGACCACGTTCCCGCCGTGCGCCGGACTTGCACCAGGTTGCGGGGCGCAGCGCTGACGACAGACCAACGTCCCGAGGAAGTTCTCATCATCATGTCCAGCAAGTTGTTCGATCTGACCGGCAAAGTGGCTCTTGTCACCGGTTCCAGCAAGGGCATCGGTCGCGCCATCGCGACCGAGCTCGCGCGTCACGGCGCGCGCGTCGTCATCTCGAGTCGTAAAGGCGAGGTGTGCGAGGAAGTTGCGGCCGCGATCAATGCCGAGCTCGCCGACGGACCCGGCGGCGCCGTCGCCATCCCGGCCAACATCAGCACGCGCGAGGCGCTCGAAGCGCTCGTCGCCGAGACCCGTCGTCGGCTCGGCGCGATCGACATCGTCGTCTGCAACGCCGCCGTCAACCCGAGCTACGGGCCGATGAGCGAGCTGCCCGACTCCGCGTTCGAGAAGATCCTCGGCGTCAACATCATGGCCAACCACTGGCTCATCCAGATGGTGCTGCCGGAGATGATCGAGCGCCGCGACGGCGTTGTCATCGTGGTCTCGTCGATCGGCGGGCTGCGCGGCAACGATCGCCTTGGCGCCTATTGCATCTCCAAGGCTGCCGACCTCCAGCTCGTGCGCAATCTCGCGGTCGAGAACGGCCCGCATAACATCCGCGTCAACGCGATTTCCCCGGGCCTGATTCGCACTGATTTCGCGCGCGCCCTGTGGGAGAACCCGGAGATCCTCGCGCGCCGCGTCGAGCACGATCCACTGCGCCGCATCGGCGAGCCGGAAGAGGTCGCGGGGATCGCGGTCTACCTCGCGTCGCGGGCCGGCAGCTTCACGACCGGACAGAATTTCGTCATCGACGGCGGTGCAACGATCTCCTGAAAGCCCGTGTCAGGCCGCGGCGCGCTCGACGCTGACCTCGTAGCCGGTGAACTTGCGTACGTTCAGCACGCCGCTGTCGAACAGCAGGTACTGGCCCTTGACGCCTTCGAGCGTACCGGTGACCTGCGCTTGCTTGTCGAAATTGTGCGAGACGATTTTCTCCGGGTAACGCGTCACGGGATAGCGGATGGTGACGTCTTCCGCGTCGAGAATGCGAATCGCATCGGCGCCGTGCGCGGCGCGGATGGCGGCGATGTCGTCGGCGGCGTCGGCCAGCACGGTCGTCGCGGCGGCGGCGAGATCGAGCGGTTCGCCGCCGCCGCGCAGCATGGCGCGCCAGTTGGTCTTGTCGGCGACGCGGCGTGCGATCGCGACCTCGACCAGCCCGGCAACGTGGCGCGTGGCGACGTCGAGCAGGGGTCGTGCCTGCGTCGCGCCCTGATCCAGCCAGCGCGTCGGTACCTGGCTCGCGCGCGTGATGCCGACCTTGAGCGCGGAGGTATTGGCGAGGTAGACCACGTGACCGGTCATGCAGTGCGTCTCACCCCAGGCCGGTTCGCGGCAGGTGCCGGCGGCGTAATGGCAGGTCTCGGGCTTGAGCACGCACAGGTCGCAGCGCGCGAGGCGCTGCATGCACGGGTAGCAATGGCCCTGGGCATAGCTCTTGGGCGTCTCGCGGCCGCAGGCATCGCAGACAATCCGCCCGCTCGCGGTCAGCGTGAGCACGCTGCCGATCAGCGCGTTGAGCGGCAGGCTTGCATCCCCGACCACGAGTTCATACTCGACGCCGTCGCCGAGGGCGGCGCGCAGCTTGTGCAGGGGGCCGTGCATGGGTAGGTGTGGTGGAAGCGATGCGTCCGTGGTCGTCGTTGCCGGCGGTTGCCGGGCCTGCGCTCTACTGTCTGGATGGCGCAGGCGTAGTGTAGGCGAAGTGCGCGCGGGAGGGACAACGCCTTGACGGACATCACGTTTGTCACGTGACAGCGGTCGCGCATGAGTGGATGTGCCGGCGGTAACCGCGGCATGTCTGTTGGCAACTCTCCACAAATTGCCGCGCCGGTCGCCGGCGGCGACGCAGCGTGTTCTGCGATGCGCTTTCATCACGCATGAACTGCGCTCATCGGACGCCGCGCACCTTGTCTTCGGGCATGCTCGCTCACTTGTGCGGAGCTTCCTATAATCGATATCGTCGCACAGGCGACAGGATGACCAGCTCAACACGAGGCGTGCAGGCATGACCGAGCAGGATGGCGACAACGAGAAGACCCAGATTTTCCTCTCCGGCGGCGCCGGTGGCCCGGCGCGCGGTGCGCGCGACGACAAGGTCCACGAGGTGCTGCTCAAGCCGGCACGCAAGGGTGTCAAGGCGCCCGGTCAGGTCGACTTCGACATCACCGGGGAAGGCGAGGTGCCACCGGCAAAGCGGCAGCTCGATTTCGATCTCACCGGAGAAGGCGAGACGGCGGCGGTCGCGGGCGGGGTCGACCTCGATCTGAGTGGCGGCAGCGCGGACGCCGCGGGCGTCGACTTCGACATCACCGGTGGCGCGGCCGAGGCGCAGGGCGCAGCCGAGCCGGTGCCGGCGGAGCCGCCGGCCGGCGAGAGAGCCGCGGCGGACGAGCCGCCGGCCTCCAAGCCCGCCCCGCGGCCGGCCGCCGCCGCGCCGGCGCCGACACCGGCGCCGACACCGGCGAGTGGCTCGCGCGGCTCGCTCGTCGCGATCGTCATGCTCGTCATCGTGGCCCTGATCGGCTGGTTCCTGTTCCGCTGAGGGTTGCCGTCATGAGCGCCTCACGCGGTGCGCCCGGATGCGGTGGCGCGGCGGCTGTAATCGCCGCTCAACTTGCCGAGCACGGGATTCCCCATACCGTGCATCACCACGTGGCGGTGCGGACCATCGAGGAGGCACGTGCACAGGTGCCTCACCTGACCGAAGACCTGCTGAAGACGGTGGTGTTCGAAATCGCCGCCAGTGCCCGCCGACTGCTGGTTGCGGTGGACTGTACGGCGCGCGTCGACTATCGCGGCGTGGCCGCGGCGGCTGGCTGCTCGCGCCGCGCCTTGCGGCTGGTCCCGCCGGAACGCGTCGCAGCGGAGCTCGGCTTCGAGATCGGTGGCGTGGGCCCGTTCCGCGTTGCACCCGAGGTCGAGGTGCTGCTCGACGCGGGCAGCGCGCCGGGCCGCCGCGTGCGCGTCGGCGGCGGCTCGCGTACGGCGACCATCGAACTCGCGTTCGGTGACCTTGCGTCGCTCAGCGGCGCGACCCTCGCCGCTGTCGCGCGCACCGATGCGGCGTCCGCCTGATGGCCGCGCGCGAACGCCCGGCGGCCCTCTCCGAGCGCATCCGCCACGACGAGGCGCGGCTCGCCGAAGCCATCGGTCAGCAGATCCGGCACTTCCGCAGCGAGCTGCGCATGACCATTGCCGAGGTCGCGAGCCTGGCCGGGCTCTCCTCCGGCATGATGTCGAAGATCGAACGCGGTATGAGTTCGCCGTCGCTGGCGACGCTCGCCGCGATCGCCGCGGCGCTCAACGTACCCGTGACGGCGTTCTTCCGTAAGTACGAGGAACAGCGCGACTGCTCCTACGTGCGCGGCGGCGAAGGCCTCGTGATCGAACGTGTCGGTACCCGCGCCGGGCACGAGTACCGCCTGCTCGGGCATAACATCCAGAGCCGCGTCAACGTCGAGCCCTATCTGATCACGCTGACCGACGAATCCGAGGTGTTTCCGTTGTTCCAGCACGCCGGGGTCGAGTTCGTTTATCTGCTCGAGGGGCGTGTGCTCTATCGTCATGGCAAGAAGACTTACCTGCTGACCGCCGGCGATTCGCTGTTCTTCGACGCCGAGGCGGCACACGGTCCGGAGGAACTCGTCGAATTGCCGGTACGCATGATCGCCGTGCTGAGCAAGCCGCGCGACGAGGATTGAGTGTGCGCTCGCGGCGGCGCAAGCACGGGGCCGCCGCTGGCCGCGGGGTGCCGGTCCTGCGCCGCGTCTGGCGTCGCGGCTGTCCCGGCGAGTCCGGCGGGGGAAAAAATACTTGCCCTGAGTTTCATCTGGGTATATTTTTATTCCCCACATGAAACATCGATAGGTAACCCGCGATGTGCGGAATCGTCGGTCTGTTTGCTAAGAACCCGGATTTCGAAGCCGAGCTCGGCGAGCATTTCGCGCTCATGTTGCGCGAGATGACCGACCGCGGTCCGGACAGCGCAGGCTTCGCGGTGTACCGCGATGCCGTGCCCTTCGGCCAGATCAAACTCACCCTGCTCGCGCCGGAGGGTTTCTTCTGGCCCGACTTCGAAGCGGCGCTGCACAGTGCCTTCGACGGCATCGAGCGCTTTGCCCTGCACGGCAATCACGCCGTGGTCGTGACCGGCGTATGGCTGGCCGACCTCGCCGAATGGCTGCGCGCCGGTTTTCCGCAGCTGCGCGTGCTGAGTTCGGGCGGGGCGATCGAGATTTACAAGGAAAAGGGCCTGCCCGAGCGCGTCATCGAGCATTTCAACGTCGCCGCCATGAGCGCCACGCATGCGTTGGGCCACACGCGCATGGCGACCGAATCGGCCGTGACCACTGAGCACTCGCATCCGTTCTCGACCGGCGAGGATCTGTGTCTGGTGCACAACGGCTCGCTGTCCAACCACAACCGGCTGCGGCGTGAACTCGAGAAGCGCGGCGTCCGCTTCGCCACCGACAACGACAGCGAAGTCGCCGCCGGTTACTTCACCTGGCGCCTGCGCGAGGGCGACACGCTCGAGCAGGCGCTGGCCCGGGGCATGCACGATCTCGATGGCTTCTACACTTTCGCCATCGGCACGCGCGACGGCTTCGCCGTGCTGCGCGATCCGATCGCCTGCAAGCCGGCGGTCATCGCCGAGTGCGACGACTGGGTCGCGATGGCGTCCGAGTATCGCGCGATTGCGATGCTGCCCGGCGCCGCGTCGGCGAAGTCCTGGGAACCCGAACCCGGGCGCATCTACAGCTGGAGCCATTGACCGTGACCCAAGTCTTCGATCTCGCTGCCCACAGCACCCGCGAGCTCAACCAGACCCTGCAGCGCCCCAACGGCGGCAGCACAATCGAGCAGTGGCGCGTGATTCACCCCAACGGTGCGCACAATCTCGCCGTCGGCATCGATGCGCCGAGCCGTATCGATATCGAAGGCCACGTCGGCTACTACTGCGCGGGCATGAACAAGTACGCCCATATCACCGTGCACGGTAATGCCGGTCCCGGGCTGGCCGAGAACATGATGTCGGGCCTGGTCCGCGTGACCGGCAGCGCCTCGCAGTATGCCGGCGCCACGGCGCACGGCGGCCTGCTCGTCATCGAAGGCGATGCGAGTTCACGGTGCGGCATCTCGATGAAAGGCATCGACATCGTAGTCCACGGGGCGGTCGGTCACATGAGCGCTTTCATGGCGCAGCGCGGCCGCCTGGTGGTGTGCGGCGACGCTGGCGAGGCACTCGGCGATTCGCTCTACGAAGCACGACTGTACGTGCGCGGCACCGTCGCCGGCCTGGGCGCCGACTGCGTGGAGAAGAGCATGAAGGACAAGCACAAGCGCGAAGTCGAGCAATTGCTCGCCGAGGCCGGCATCAGCGACGTCGACGGTGCTGAATTCCGGCGCTTCGGTTCGGCCCGTGAACTCTACAATTTCAAGGTGGACAACGCGCATGCCTACTAAGAAGAATGGTCGGGCCGATCGCGCCGAGCTGCGTTCGCGCCTGCGTCCGTCGGCCACGTTCCCGCGCGACGTCATCGCCGAGATCCAGCGCGCCGCCGATACCGGCATCTACGATATCCGCGGTTTCGGGGCCAAGCGCCGTGTGCCGTGTTTCGATGACCTTCTGTTCCTCGGCGCCAGCATGTCGCGTTATCCGCTCGAGGGGTATCGCGAAAAATGCGGCACCGGCGTCACCCTCGGGACGCGTTACGCCTCGAAACCGCTGGAACTCAAGATCCCGGTAACCATCGCCGGCATGAGCTTCGGCGCCTTGTCCGGGCCGGCCAAGGAGGCGCTCGGCCGCGGCGCGACGCTCGCCGGCACCAGCACCACTACCGGCGACGGCGGCATGACTCCCGAGGAACGCGAGCACTCCGAACTCCTGGTCTACCAGCTGCTGCCTTCGCGCTACGGCATGAATCCCGACGACCTGCGGCGTGCGGACGCCATCGAGATCGTGGTTGGCCAGGGCGCCAAGCCGGGCGGTGGGGGCATGCTGCTCGGGCAGAAGATCTCCGCGCGGGTCGCCGGCATGCGCGACCTGCCCGAAGGCATCGATCAGCGCAGCGCGTGCCGCCATCCCGACTGGACGGGCCCGGACGACCTCAAAATCAAGATCCAGGAACTGCGCGAGATCACCAACTGGGAGAAGCCCGTCTATATCAAGATCGGCGCCGCACGCACGTTCTACGACACCACGCTCGCGGTCAAGGCGGGCGCCGATGTCGTCGTGCTCGACGGCATGCAGGGCGGTACCGCGGCGACCCAGGACGTGTTCATCGAGCACGTCGGCATTCCGACCCTGCCGGCACTGCGCCAGGCGGTCGAGGCGCTGCAGGAGATGGACATGCATCGCAAGGTCCAGCTCGTCGTCTCTGGCGGGATCCGCAGCGGCGCCGATGTCGCCAAGGCGCTCGCGATGGGCGCAGACGCGGTCTCGATAGGGGTTGCGGCCCTGATTGCGCTCGGCGACAACGCGCCGGCGTTCGAGGACGAGTACAACGCGCTCGGCAGTTCCGCCGGTTACTACGACGACTGGCACGAAGGGCGCGACCCGGTCGGCATCTCGACGCAGGACGACGAACTCGCGGCGCGTTTCGATCCCGAACTCGGCGGGCGGCGCCTGGCCAATTATCTCAACGTGCTCACGCTCGAAACGCAGACGCTCGCGCGCGCCAACGGTAAGAGCCACGTGCACAATCTCGAGCCCGAGGATCTCGTTGCGCTGACCATCGAGGCGGCGGCGATGGCCGGAGTGCCGCTGGCCGGCACCGGATGGATCCCGGGTCGAGGCACGTTCTGAGGCGCGGCGCGCCCGACATCATCGAACCCGGCAACAGGAGACAGCAGCATGGCAACCGACCTCGCCCAGAGCGCAAAGAGCAGGGGCATCAAGTATTTCCTCGTCAGCTTCGTCGACATGTTCGGCGTGCTGCGGGCGAAACTGGTGCCGGCGAGCGCCATCAAGGGTATGCAGAAGGACGGCGCCGGTTTCGCCGGCTTTGCCGCCTGGCTGGACATGACGCCGGCGGACCCGGACCTCTTCGCGCGTCCCGACCCGGCCAGTCTCATCCAGTTGCCATGGAATCCCGAAGTGGCATGGGTTGCCGCCGACCTGTGGATGAACGGCGTCGAGGTCGAGAGCGCGCCGCGCAACGTGCTCAAGCGCCAGGTCGAACGTGCCGCGGCCGCCGGTTACCGTATGAAGACGGGCGTGGAGTGCGAGTATTTCCTGATCACGCCTGACGGCACGGATATCTCCGACCCGGCCGACGCGCAGGCCAAGCCGTGTTACGACCAGCAGGCGCTGATGCGTCGCTTCCCCGTCATCCGCGAGATCTGCGATGCCATGCAGAGTCTCGGCTGGGGGCCATACCAGAACGATCACGAGGACGCCAACGGCCAGTTCGAGATGAACTGGGATTACGACGATGCGCTGGTCACCGCCGATCGCCACGTGTTCTTCAAGTACATGGTCAAGACCATCGCCGAGAACCATGGGCTGCGCGCGACCTTCATGCCCAAGCCGTTCGCAGCGTTGACCGGCAACGGCTGTCACACCCATGTCTCGTTGTGGAACAAGACCGGCAGCAAGAACCTGTTTGCCCATGCGCGCGATGACCTCGGTCTGTCGCCGCTGGCCTACAATTTTCTCGGTGGCATCCTGCATAACGCGCAGTCACTGTGCGCAGTGTTCAACCCGACGGTGAACAGCTACAAGCGCATCAACGCGCCCGCGACATCCTCCGGTGCGACCTGGTCGCCCAACGCGGTGACCTATGCCGGCAACAACCGTACGCACATGATTCGCGTGCCGGATGCCGGTCGCTTCGAACTGCGCCTGATGGACGGAGCGACCAACCCCTACCTGTCGCAGGCCGCGGTGCTGGCCGCCGGTCTCGATGGCATCGACAACGAGCGCGATCCCGGCAAGCCGGTGCACATCAACATGTACACCGAGGGACACAAGATCAAGTCGGCCCCGCGCCTGCCGGCGACGCTGCTCGATGCCCTGCGCCTGCTCGAGAAGAACAAGGTCATCGCGGCGGCCTGGGGCGAAGATGTGGTCAAGTCCTATATCAAGCTCAAGATGGGCGAGTGGCGCGATTACACCGCCCATCTCAGCGAGTGGGAGCGGCGTAATACGCTGGACTGCTGAGTGGCCGCCACGAACAGGACTCCGATGGCGGCCGACGCTGTCCGTACCACGGCCGCGTACGTGCGCGCGTCGCGGTTGGCAGGACGTTGAACGATGTCGCTGCGTCTGCTCAAGTACGCCTTCATCGAGGATTATGCCGAACCGCGCTGGTTCAACACGCCGGCGACGCTCGGCGACAGTTATGACGTGGTCATCATCGGTGCCGGCGGACACGGTCTCGCCTGCGCCCATTACCTCGCTCACGATCACGGCATTACGAACGTCGCCGTGCTGGACCGCAGTTATCTCGGCGGTGGCAATACCGGCCGCAACACGACCATCATCCGTTCGAACTACCTGACCCCGGAAGGCGTGGCGTTCTACGATGCGAGCCTCGCCCTGTTCCGCGACCTCTCGGACGCGCTCGACACCAACATCTTCTACTCCGAGCGCGGCCACTACACCCTGGCCCACAACGAGTCGACGCTGCGTACCGCGCGCTGGCGTGCCGAGGTCAACAAGCACTACGGCGTGGACAGCGAAGTAGTCGACGCCGAGGCCGTTGGCCGTGCGGCGCCGGGAATCGACCTCGCTTGTGGCGGCAACCATGCCGTCGAGGGCGCGCTGTACCACGCGCCGGGTGCGGTTGCGCGCCACGACGCGGTGGCCTGGGGTTACGCGCGGCAGGCCTCGCGCGCGGGCGTCGAAATCCACCAGCACACCGAGGTGACCGATATCCTGGTCGAACAGGGGCGGGTGACGGGGGTCGTCACGCCGCGTGGCACGGTGCGTGCCGGTGCCGTGCTATCGGCCGTCGCCGGGCACACGCCGTCGCTGCTCGCGAAAGTCGGGCTGAGCAGCCCGATCGAGATATTTCCGTTGCAGGCCTGTGTGACCGAACCGGTCAAGCCGTGGCTCGATACCATCATCGTCTCCGGCAGTCTGCACCTGTATGTGTCGCAGAGCGCGCGCGGCGAGATGGTCATGGGCGCCTCGCTCGACCCCGCCGAACTGCATTCGCGTCGTTCGAGTTTCGAATTCGTCAGCGGCCTCGCCGACGGCATGCTCGACCTGTTCCCCGGCATGGCGGGGCTCAAGGTCAACCGCCAGTGGGCCGGCATGGCCGACATGACGCCCGATTTCGCACCGGTCATGGGCACCACGCCGATCGCCGGTTTCTACCTCGACGCGGGTTGGGGCACCTGGGGTTTCAAGGCCACGCCGATCAGCGGCAAGACGATGGCCGCGACCATTGCCAATGGGCGGGACGATCCGCTCATCCAGGCCTTCAACCTGTCGCGCTTCGACGACTTCTCGCTGGTCGGCGAGAAAGGCGCGGCGTCGATTGGGCACTAGTGTTCCAGCGACGCCGCGCCATGAGAGACATGACATGAAGTACGCTGATTTCCCGTTGCTCGGTCGCCGCCCGTTCACCGAGTTCAGTATCTCGGGAGTGCTCGAGCCCGAACCGGCCGAACTTGGCGAATGGACCGCGGCGCGCTGGGTCTTCGAGCGCGCGAGCGTGCCGCGCGAACGGGTCGAGTGGTGGTATCACGGCCCCAGTCGGCTGTGGTTTCGCGTGCGGCGTGATACCGGCAGCGACATCGTTGTCGCGATCGAGCCGGCTCGCACCGGGAGTCGCGCATGATGCGCCGCCTGCCACCGCGCGACGGCGAATGGATCGACCGCGACGAGAGCTTCTCCTTCCTGTTCGAAGGCGAACCGGTGCAGGCCTATGCCGGCGACACCATCACCAGTGCCCTCGCCGCCAGCGGGCGGCGTACGCTCGCGCGCAGCTTCAAGTATCACCGGCCACGCGGCATTCTCTCGCTTGCCAATCACGATGCGAACGTCTTGCTGGAAACGGATACGGCGACGAACCTGCGGGCCGATGTCACGGCCCCCGTGCCGGGCGCCCACTATCGTGCGGTCAACACCTTCGGCGGGCTGCGTCACGACGCCGGGCGCATCCTCTCGCTGTTCGCCCCGGTGCTACCGAGCGGCTTCTACTACAAGGCCTTTTATCGACCGCGCCTGCTGTTTCCCTGGTGGGAGAAGCTGATCAGGCATGCCGCCGGTCTGGGCCGCGCGAAGCTCGACAGCGTCACGCCGCGTCTGCCGCGCCGCCACGCGTTCTGCGATCTGCTCGTCATCGGCGCCGGAGCGAGCGGTCTCGCCGCCGCGCGCGCCGCGGCCGACGCCGGCGCGGAGGTCGTCCTGGTCGACGAACAGGCCCGTGCGGGCGGTTCGCTCAATCATCTGCGCGCCGGCGATGACGGCGACGGCGCGTGGCGTCGCGAATGCTTCGCGGCGCTGGCCCGGTGCGACAACGCGACGCTCGTGAGCGGCGCGTATGCGGCGGCCTTTTACGCCGACCATTGCGTGCCGCTGGTCGGCGCGGATGGCATCACGCTCGTGCACGCGCGCGCGATGGTGCTCGCCTGCGGCTGCTATGAGCAGCCGGCGGTATTCCGCAACAACGATCTTCCCGGAGTCATGCAAGCTGGCGCCGCGGCGCGCCTGCTGCGGCTCTACGCCGTCGCCCCCTGTACGTCCGCGGTGCTGCTCGCGGGCACGCCGGATGCCTATGCCAACGTGCTCGGCCTGCTCGAGCAGGGGTTGGTCTTGTCCGCCATCGTCGATATCGGCAGCGGCGCGCCGGCATCCGAGCGCGAGCGTGCGCGCGCCGCCGGGGTGCAGGTGTTCGAGGATGCCGTGCCGCTCGAAGCACTGGCGCGCGACGGCGAGCTGGCCGGCCTGCGTGTCAGCGCCGGCGGTGGCCGCCTGCACTCGACCATCGACTGCGATGGCCTGCTGATGGCGGTCGGGCAGGCGCCTGCCGCGGGCCTGCTGGTACAGGCCGGCGGGCGGCTGGCGTGGGACGAGTCGCTCGGCCAGCACGTGCCCTCGGCGTTGCCGCCGGGTGTACACGCGGCAGGCACTCTCAACGGTGTGCAGGCCTTTGCGGCCCGCATTGCCGACGGCGAGGCCGCGGCGGCTGCCGCGCTCGCCGCGTGCGGCATCACGACGCCCGCACGCGCGGCGCCGCCACGCGCGGCGGGACCGCTCTCGCACACGCATCCGATCTACCCGCACCCGCGCGGCAAGGCCTTCGTCGACTTCGACGAGGATCTCACCATCGACGACCTGCGCACCGCCGTGCGCGAGGGCTTCGATTCGGTCGAGCTGATGAAGCGTTACTCGACCATCGGCATGGGCCCGAGCCAGGGCAAGCACGCCAACGTCAACGGCCTGCGCATCCTCGCCGAGCTCACCGGGCAGGACATCGGCGCCGTCGGCGCAACCACGCCGCGCCCTTTCGTGCATCCGGTACCGCTCGCCGCGCTGGCCGGACGGCGTCTGCGGCGCGCGTGGCGCACGCCGCTCGATGGCTGGCATCGCGCCCACGGCGGGGTGATGCACGAGGCCGGCACCTGGCAGCGACCGCGCTGCTACGGCCCGGGCGACCACGCCGCGGCCGTGGCGCGCGAGCACGCCGCGGTACGCGAGCAGGTCGGCCTGATCGACGTATCCACGCTGGGCAAGATCGAGGTGTTCGGCCCCGACGCTGCTGCGCTGCTCGAGTATGCTTACCCTTGCAGCTTCGCGCGCCTCGTCGACGGCATGACCCGCTACGTGTTCATGACCGACGGTGGCGGTACCCTGATCGACGATGGCGTGTGCGCGCGCATCGCCGCCGACCATTTCTACCTCACCACCACCAGCGCCCAGGCGCAGAACGTGCTGCGCCTGCTCGAGCTCTACGCGGCGGAGCTCGCGCTCGATGTCGCGCTGGTCGAGCGCACCTTCGCGCTCGGCGCGATCAACCTGGCCGGCCCGCGATCCCGCGCGGTGCTCGCGGCGCTCAGCGATATCGACCTGTCCGCCTCGGCGTTTCCATATCTCGCCTGGCGCGAGGGCAAGGTAGCCGGCGTCGCCGCGCGCGTGATGCGGGTCGGTTTCGTGGGCGAACTGGGCTATGAGATCCACGTTCCGGCGAGCCGCACTGCCGCGGTCTGGGCGGCGCTGATGACAGCGGGACGCGAACTTGGTATCGCGCCGTTCGGCGTCGACACCCAACGCCTGCTGCGGCTCGAGAAGGGGCACGTGATCGTCGGCCACGATACCGACGGCACGACCACGCCGTTCGAAGCCGGGCTGGGGCGGGCGGTAGCGAAGAGCAAGGCGCGTCACGTCGGGCGGCATGCGCTCGCCGTGCTGCGCGAGCGTACGGGTCGCACGCTGGCCGGTTTCGTCACGCACGAGCCGCGCGCCGCCGAGATCGCCGATTGCCTGCTCGTCATCGAGGCCGATCGCATTGCCGGCCGGGTCACGAGCGTCGGTACGAGTCCGTCGGCGGGCGCGGTGATCGGACTGGTGATGGTCGAACAGGCACTCGCCCAGCCGGGGCGGCGCATCGCCATCCGCCTCGCCGACGGCGCCTTGCTCGCGGCCGAGATCGCGCCGATGCCGTTCTACGATCCGGATAATGCGCGACAGGCGCTCGACGATCCCGACATCAGTGGCGTTGCGGATGTGGCGCCCGTCACCGACATCGCCGAGGTCGCCGAGAGCATGGTCCTGGGAGCCTACCCGCAGCCGGCGTTTTCGCACGTCGTCCACGACGGCGTGCGCCTTGCGCGGCGCGCCGGTGCGCGGCCCGAGGGGGCGTCGTGGCTGCTCGATCTCGCGCACCTGCCAGTGCGCGTGGTGTGCGGTGGCGGCGCGGGCGCATGGCTCGACGCGCACGGCGTCACCCGGCCCGAGCCCGTGCAGGCGGCCTGTGTGCAATGGGGTGACGGCCTGGTCGTGCGCAGCCACGTCGACGAGTACCTGCTCGTCGCCGGTAGCGTCGACGTGCGTGCC
>Ga0180430_10000286_pt1 | contig 56077 bp, 43 predicted proteins | sample SS_ome_9_FD_132999 | JGI IMG/M metagenome (GOLD analysis project Ga0180430, IMG submission 132999) | Hypersaline lake sediment archaeal communities from the Salton Sea, California, USA - SS_1_S_2 metaG | ecosystem: Environmental > Aquatic > Non-marine Saline and Alkaline > Hypersaline >...
AGCGTGAAGGCCGAGGCGACAGTGAAGGCGGACGGGGCTCAGCACAAACCTTGGAAAATACAATGTTCTTTACCCAACCCGAACTCTCATAGCGCCTGGTACAACTATTCGGGGCAGGTCAAGGGGACAAGAGTGTTCTTTTTCGTAAGCTTGCGGTCAGCCAAATCCCTTTCAACCACAACACAACTTAAAGCGTGCCGAACACGATTGACTCCCGCCCCCGTCGTTACCCGAAGAAAAAGGAATCACAAGGACAAGGCATTCAAATAGATCCTAGGGCGACAGCAAGGCAACTTGTCCTGCGACGTAGCACTCCATCTTCATGCAGCGAATCTATCCGGATCTCGTTATGTTTCAACTCACACTGCCAGGGGTGACCGGTTCGATAGACCATGTTTTCGGACATGGTTGTTAACACGCCTCGACTACTGTACCATCCACCCTCGTCAAAAATACTGTAGATGGGTAGAGGTTGCGTACTACACAGAAATGTTGGCGCTACAGATGTTGCGACCGTCGGTATTGATTTTCTCGCTGTTGCCCATGACCGTTGCGTCAGCGGGTACCATACGTGTTGATCGCGCTGATAGTCTTTATACGGATCTGGCGAACAGCATTGAGTTTGCTGCAACGGGCGAACATCTGACCGCCGGAGGACTATGTTCTGCGACTTTGATTCACTCGAACTGGGTGCTGACAGCGGCACACTGTGTTGATGCGAATGGCAATGGTTCTATTGCCGACGACGTGGCTGGTAACCACACATTTGAAGTCGCAGGCAGTGGACCAGTCACGGCTTCAAACATTTACGTCCCATCGTCATGGGACGGAGACATCAACAACGGTTCTGACATTGCTTTGCTTGAACTAAGCAGTCCAATTACCTCTGTTACACCAGCTACAATCTATCGCGGAAACAGCGAGTTAACCGCCGACGTGACGACAGTTGGTTATGGAAAAACAGGAAACGGTCAGACCGGATCAGATCTAGCTGCCGGAACCCGCCGTGCCGGGAACAACATCATCGACAGTTATGTTTTTTTTCCCGGCGGAGAACAAGTTTTTGCTTCAACCATTGACGCGGCTGACCGTACAGGACTCGTCTGGGACTTCGACTCTCCAGTTGGTGATCCTCAGCACGTGAACACGAATGTGTTCGGATCGGCGCTGCCAGTGGATTTGGAGTATCAGATCGCACCGGGCGACAGCGGTGGTGGTTCGTACATTCAGATAGCGGGATCGTGGTTTCTCGCCGGCGTGACATCCGGAGACGCGAACACCTTCAATTATCCAGGAGCGTTGGAACCCGGTAACCGCGACACGTACGGAGATATTTCGCTGGTCACTCGTGTGAGTTCATACCAGACATTCATCGACAGTTTTGTTCCGACCAATGGAGCCGCTGTGCCGGAGCCACAATCATTTGTCTTGTGCGGTTTGTTTTCGGGACTGGCTTTGCTCCGACGCAAACGGAACGTGACTAATGCGTGAGCCAGACGCGACGGGGATTACCAATGGGGATGAACCCTTGCTCCAAGGAGAAAAGGGCCGATACACCTGAAGCGAAGAGTCACAACGAACGTCGAATGGTTCAGTACTGTCGCTGAAGGAATCGGTCTTGACGTTTAGTCTTTACAGCATGAGCACACACAGATTCAGCAGGGGAGCGTCGTTGTTCGTCGCTGTCGTTTTCCAGAGTTCCATCCTGCCATCCCAGGCACCGGCCTGTGGAGACGTGCCGACTCGCTTGATGTAGCGACCGCGCCGAAGTCCTATGTTCTTTCCACCAGCAGGAATCAATGGATAGTTGTACGACAGGTGGAATGCACTCGATGCGGAACCGTACAGTAGCATCGTGCTATCCAGCATGCTGCCGGTTCCCGCTGGTTCAGGTGTCTCCATGAGCTTTGTGACAATGGAACCGTATTCTTCGTCCAGGAACTGACAGCAGATACCAAAATTCTTCCAGCCATCAGGGCGCCCCGGTCAGCAACGACCTGTCACTGCCGAAAAGCTGCGAGACATCAAACGGATGAGCAGCAACACCTGGGTCCCCACTCGTGGCCGTAAACGATCAGTCGAAGACGAGAATGATGTGCTTGAGTAGTTTCCATTGCTTCCGTGCGCGGTTATGGTGACTCGCAGGGAACCACCTGGTGACCAGCATTCCGTCAGGGTGGGTTAATCAACATTGAATAATGCCGATCAGACCGCTTCAACGAGTGCGAATCGATTTCCAGTCAAGCCCGAACCGAACAAGGTACTTTCGGACTCGATCGGAATCGTTTTGCGAAGTGCGTTCGACTCGGGACACGGCAAACAACCTGCGCCCTGCCTCAGCCATTGACGCAGACGATTCGCAGATTTCAAGCACAGCGGAAAGCTGCGACTGATCAAACAGGTCCATTGCACTAATTGCTTCAACGGAAAAATACTTCCTGAGCACGGAATGCCCGCCTTGCGCCAGCGGGGCCCACATGCCTTCCAGCCTTTGAGTTTCTTCCTTCACATCTTTGACCGTGATTCGCCCGCCGGTCGCCAAAGTCGACATGCGTGTCACGGCGGCAGAAAGATCGCGAAAGTTACCCGACCAGCTGGCGGTTCCTGACCAATCGAGGAAGGTCTTTCGTGCCTCCTTTGCCATCCTGATGTGCTGTCCCGTTTGTGAGGTGATCCGATCAAACTCGTAGTCGAGATTCGGTTCGATGTCTTCAGTTCGTTCCGCCAGTGCTGGCAGGCGGAAAGTCCAGAGGTTCACGCGTGCCAGCAGATCATCGCGGAATTCGCCTTCCGCAACGCGGTCCTGCAGTGAACGATTCGTCCCTACGATCAACTGAAAATCCGCGGACACTGGCTTGTCAGAACCGACGGGAAGAAACGTCTTTTCTTCTATCGCTCGCAACATCATAGCTTGTTCGTCGAGCCCCAGTTCTCCGATCTCGTCGAGAAACAGTAAACCGCCGTCTGCGGATTTCAGCAGGCCATCTCTCCTGGCAGCAGCGCCGGTGAATGCTCCCTTCTCATGGCCAAACAGGGCCGACATCGCCTGGTCCCCTCGTAATGTCGCGCAGTTCACTTCAATGAAACTCCCTGAAAGCTGCTCCCTGCGACGTTTGAGTTCGAAGATCTTTCGTGCGAGATGCGTTTTTCCTGCGCCAGTGGGACCAGTCAGAAGTATCGGTGCCGTGCTGGCAATCGCGACCTTTTCAATGCGTTCAATCATTTCGTTGAACGCTTTATTGCGAGTAGCGATGCCGGACTTCAGGAACTGCTGACCTTCCTGTCGTTCTGCGGCAAACCGAGCGGCCAGCGCGTCGTATCGCGACAGGTCGAGATCGATGATTGAATACGTGCCAGGAGTGCTGTCCTTATCCCGGCCTCGTGGTGGGCCGGTCTGGATTAACTGACCAGGCAGGTGACGTGATTCTGTCAGCAGAAACAGACAGATCTGCTGAACGTGAGATCCGGTTGTGATGTGAATTAAATAGTCGTTCCTGTCTGTTCGAAACTGATAGCCTCGAGCGAATTCGTGCAGTTTCTCAAAGACTTCTTCGAAATCCCAGGGATCTTCGAAGCTCATTTGGTGCAGGTTGACCTTTGCGTTTTCCCGCTGCTTCACGATGTCCTTCCGGATCGTCTCGGCGAGCTTCAGGTGACTAGCGGGGTACAACAATTCGAGCTGAGCGATCGGCAGATCATTGTGGAGAAACAGCGAGTAGGTCGGTCGCCAGCGTTCATAACGGCGGTGCGGTTTTCCCGCGTCGAGTGCCGTCCCAAGGATTCCGATGCAGACTGTTTTCTTTGCCATGATGACTCTATCGCCACTCCATTCGTTTCACCGGAAGCCGAAGGCAAACGCGACCACGCTATGGAATCACGCTCCCCTTAGGCAACGCGACCGTTTATATCTTTTGTTCTACTTCCTATCACATCTACTATTCCGTGACCAACCAGACCGACTCGCGTTTTCCTCAATCATTTCCCGTAACCCGTTTTAAAATAGCCTCTTACAGCATTTTCAGAACATCTTAGCGAACTTTGGTACGTTCATTGCTTTCTACTCCTGCATCAAACAGGCGGCCAAAGACTTGATTTGAAGAAGGAAGGCAATCATGGCGAACAAGACTCTTTTCCAAAGCACTGTCGGCAAGTTGTTGCCATCTGCGAATGCTCGCAACGAAGCAGGTGGTCGTGCATACGACTTCAACGCGAAGCACAAACTGGCTCAGTATGCAGCCACCGGTTGCCTGAACCACACGTTCTACGCGTCCGCCGGTGACCAGCTGGAAACCATCCTGAAGCTGGCGAATGAAGTTGCCCCGGAATTCATCGCGAAGACTGCGCTGCACGCTCGACACAAGGGTTTCATGAAAGACATGCCAGCACTGTTGTGTGCGGTTCTGTCCGTGAAGTCACCGGGCCTGTTGGCGGAGATTTTCGACCGAGTCATCGACAATCCAAAGATGCTGCGAAACTTCGTTCAGATCATGCGATCCGGCGTGGTTGGTCGCAAGAGTCTCGGAACACTGCCGAAGCGATTGGTTCTGCAGTGGCTTGAGTCTCGCACCGACAAGCAGTTATTCGTGGGATCGGTTGGTAACGATCCATCTCTGGCGGACGTCATCAAGATGGTTCACCCGAAGCCGTCTTCTGCGTCGCGAGATGCGTTGTACGGTTACCTGATCGGCAAGTCTTACGACAAGGACGCCTTGCCGGACATTGTGAAGCAATACGAAAAGTTCAAGCGGAATACTAATCCCGGAAAGGTTGCCGTGCCGGATGTTCCGTTTCAGATGTTGACGTCATTGCCGCTGACCACGCGCGACTGGGCACAGATCGCTCGAAATGCGTCATGGCAGATGACTCGAATGAATCTGAACACGTTCGCTCGTCACGGTGTCTTCGAAAATCAGGAAATGGTAAGCCTCGTGGCGAACCGATTGAGCGACGAAGAACTCGTACGAAAGTCACGAATCTTCCCGTATCAGTTGTTGACTGCATGGAAGAATGTTGGTGGCCAGAAGGACGTTGTTCCTCGAGTGATTCAGAATGCGTTGCAGGATGCGATGGAAGTCGCGACCGAGAACGTGCCTCGAATTGACGGCAAAGTGTACGTGTTCCCTGACATTTCGGGATCCATGCATTCTCCAGTGACGGGTTACCGTCCTGGAGCCACCACGGTGACTCGTTGCATCGACGTGGCAGCTCTTGTGGCTGCAGCTTTGATGCGAAAGAACGAGGACACCACAGTGATGCCGTTCAGTGACCATGTGACGAATTGTCGTTTGAATTCACGGGATTCCGTGATGACAAATGCGAATCGTCTGGCGAAGCTGCCGTCTGGTGGAACCAACTGCAGTGCTCCGCTGGCCGAGTTGAATCGTCAGAAGGCGACCGGTGACCTGATCGTTTACGTTTCGGATAACGAATCGTGGATCGATACGAAGCGGTCGTGGAGTGGTCAGATTGCCACGGAGACAATGAAGCAGTGGAACATTTTCAGGAAGCAAAATCGCAAGGCGAAGATGATCTGCATCGATATCCAGCCGTACGGAACGACTCAGGCTCAGGAATCGAGCGACATTATCAACGTGGGTGGTTTCAGCGACCAGGTGTTCAAGCTGATCGCGGACGTCGCAGGCGGACGTTTTAGTGAGAACCACTGGATCAACGAAATCGGGAAAGAACGACTGTAGGAATGGGACGGGAGGGCGATGCTCCCGCCGAGCTGACTTCGCTGGCTCAGCAGGAGCTTCGCCCTCCCACTTTAAGTCGACTGGCGGAATGCCGTTGGGATTACATTTGAAATCGTGAGGTTGCAGGTGCGACCCCTGCCGGACTGTGAAAGCAGGCCGTAGTTCAATCAGAACGCACGAAAAGTATCTCAGCAAACCCTTGTCCGCCGTCGTTTAGAGAACAACGAAATACGAAGATCGAATGCCACTGGGACTACATTTGGGTTGTCATGTCTCAGTAAGAACTTGTCGATGTTCGTTTGAACAGATTGTAGGGCCGGTTCCTACCGGCCAGAGTTTACGGGCGGCCGGTGGGAACCGGCCCGACATGAGCCATCGGTGAATGTCGCTGGAACTACATGGTTGCTGCGAGTTCGAATCTCGCCCGCTTCGGCGGAAGTCTCAGCAAAACCTGTGACTGGTTTTTTGAAACAAAGGAAACACCACTGATACGAATGCGGATGGAACTACATGGTTTTAGCACCCGAGGTCGTGGGTTCGAGTCCCACCGGCTCCACTCGTTCAAACGGGGCCGTAGCTCAGGAGGTAGAGCGCGTAGACGTTTTGTCAATTCTTGTCGTATCAGTGGGTTTATAACGTAGGCAGGGCCGAGCGCAGCGAGCCCCGGCAAACCAGTAGATTAGGGTTGTGCCGGGCTTCGCTGCACTCAACCCTGCCAGCTCGTCTCACGGAGTGTGACGGCGACTTTGAAAGTATCTTATGACTCACGAAATCATTCCAACCGGTGAAGCAACGGCGATCATGCCGACGCCGAATTCTTCGACGAAGCCGATTACCGTGATCGGCACAGAAGCCATTCGAAATACCTTTGACGATCTGTGTCGTCAGCAGGCGGTGAATTCGCGTATGGCTCCCGGCGTGACAGATCTCGTCCTGAATCCCGACGCGCACTGCGGCTACGGGGCGCCGGTGGGGTGCGTGATGACGTCGCCGACTCACGTTTACCCGGGTCCTGTTGGCGTGGACATCAAGTGTTCCATGAGCCTCCTGCAGCTGGACTTGCCGGCCGATCAGATTGCTGACAAACCGGTTCGTCGAGCTCTTATTAACGCTATCTGCGAACGGACTCCAACTGGTGCAGGGAAGGGCGGAAAGCGACACGCTCCGAAGTCACGACACATTGGTGAAGGTCTTGGCAAGCAGCTGATGACCGAAGGCGCGTCGAAGGATGTGTGTGCCCAGTTGGGTATTCCGTTCGACTGGACGCGGCGATGCGAGGATTCGTTCCACGTCGGCCACGACGAAACTGCGGACGCGTTGCATTCGCGGCTGGACAAGTATTTTCGTGACGAACGGTTCAGCAAGCGTTTTGGCGACAAGATGCAGCAACTGGGTTCGTACGGTGGTGGTAACCACTTCGGTGAATGCGAAGTCGTGACGATCGACGACAACGAGCGAGCTCAGAAAGCCGCCGATCGATTCGGTTTGCACGACAACTGCGTGGCGTTCCTGTCGCACTGTGGTTCGCGTGGCATCGGCCACAACCTGGCATCCGGCCAGTTCAAAGCGCTGCAGAAACACTTTGAAACGTGGAATATTCCGTTGCCGGGTCAGGATCGCGAACTCGTTTACGCGCCGCTGGGAACACCGGAAGCTGACGATTATCTCGACGATATGGCTTTGGGAGCCAACTTTGCGACGGTCAATCATCTATTGATCAACGCACTGGTTCTGGAAGCGTTTCAGGAAGTGATTCCGGGCGTGAAGGGCCAGCTGGTGTACTTCATCAGCCACAACATCGCCCGCAAGGAAATCGTCGACAATCAGCCGCAGTGGGTGCATCGCAAAGGAGCGACTCGAGCCTACCCGGCTGGTCATCACGAATTGCAAGGTACGATGTACGAAAGCACGGGGCACCCGATCCTGCTGCCAGGAAATCCTCAGGCGGGGTCAGCCGTAATGGTGGCAGACGAAGGAGCATTCACGAGCTGCTACAGTGTGAACCACGGTGCAGGTCGGGTTCTTGGCCGTAGAGCTGCGATCCGAGAACTCGATCAGGGCGCGATCGATAAGAGCTTCGACGACGCTGACATCCTGACAAACTGCCGAACGTATCCCAGGGATGAAGCTCCGGCAGCGTACAAGAATTTCGACGAAGTGTTGAAGTCGGTCGAGGCAGCAGGCCTGGCCAGCGAGGTCGCTCGACTGAACGCGAGATTCGTCATCAAGGACGGTGCGAAGGCGGATGACTGAAGATGCCGCCGTTTCAGCGTGATACTGCGGGAACGGCGTTCTTCACTTGCGCTCAGGACAAAAGGGAAGTGAGAATCGCATTGCCACGTGGTCTCGGTCGCTTTCTGCGGGCATACACCGTATTACGCTGACTCATGCCGCGAAGGACGCGAGAGAACCTGTGAAACAAGTATCCTCGCGAACCCGAACGCCTACAACGAAACGCAGACCGCTCTAACGATTCGCCCCAGCCGTGTCGCAAGCTTCATCAACATCGCGGCGCGATCGACTGAGGCAGCCACAAGCTCTATCCATCACTGCGACTCTGGACCGGCCTTAACCAATTCAAAGACACGCAGAAAATACCCGGTGAGATCGTCCAGCAGGTCGTCACCGGGCTGCTCCGAAATGCCAGCCAGAATCTGAGCCAGCTGTTTGCGGAATTCCAGTTGCATCTCGCGAGCGATCTCAATGCGTTGCGCCTGAGGTGAACCAGCGCCGTGCATGCTCTCGGTCAAATAGCCCACAGCATTCCGACCCAGCGTCATGTTTTCGATCAGCCGCATGATGCGCATCCGCGATTCCGTACTGACATCTGAGCGACCTCTTAGGTACTTCTCAAGCAATGGACCGGTTTCGTCATCGCGATAGTCCTGTTCCGATGGCATCGTGACCATAAGTCCTCCCGCCAGATCCTGAGCCAGCCTGCCGATTTCATAGGGCATCTTCGTCACGTGGTGTTTGCACACGTTGGCCAGCATCTTATCGTTCAACCACACGCCACTTTGCATCCTCTCGGCCTGCCAGCTGGATGCGATACCGGTTCCGTAAATGGTCTCATTAAGATGCGTCATCTCAATGAGCTTGTCTTTCACATGAGACGCCTTGTCGACTCCGTTGTACTCGGCCACGGTAGCAGCAGCTCCGATCAACACGTCACCAACCCCGCACTTGCACACGTAACTGCGGCGATGGTAGCACGTAAAACGTTCCACCAGCATGGAAGCAAACTCGAACTCGCCATCCATGAAGATCAGCTCATTGGGAATGAACACATCATCAAAAATCACCATCGCTTCCTGTCCACCGAAACGATCGTTACCGGCATCAATGGTGCCCGATTCGGAGCTGCGAGTGTCACAGGACTGCCGGCCGTAGATGTAGGTGATTCCAGGAGTATCCGTCGGAAGCGCTCCGACGATGGCGTAGTCCCGATCATTGGGCCCCAGACGCAACGTCGGCATCACGACCAGCCAGTGTGAGTTGATACAGCCCGTCTGGTGAGCCTTCGCACCGCGAATCCAGACCCCATCCTCATTCCGTTTCACAACATGAACGTACAGATCCGGATCGTTCTGCTGGTGAGGAGCACGTGAACGATCGCCCTTCACGTCGGTCATCGCTCCGCCAACGACGTAATTGGCCTGATGCATCTGCTTCAGAAAACTCAGAAAACGCTGGTGGTATAAAGTCCCATGCGACTCATCGATTTCATAGGTCACGGAATGCAGTGAATTGATGGCATCCATTCCCACGCATCGCTGAAAGCATGTCCCGGTCCGCTGTCCCAACCGCCGCTGCATCTTGTTTTGCATCACCAGATCTTCCGGCGATTCCGCAACATGCAGAAAGCGATTGATCCGTTCCCCGGTGATCGAACTGATGGTGGTGCCAAGCTCCGGATTGCTGTTTGCGAGATCGTACGTGTCCGCAACAGCATTAATCGACGGACGAATGACGGGGTGGTCCACCGGCTCGTCCACACGTTCCCCGAACAAATGGATTTTCAAACCCCGACCACGCAAACTCTCAATGTATTCCCGTCCAGAAGTAATCGTCATTAAAATATCTTCATGGACAAAGGAGGACTGTAACCAAAGTATGCTGCCACGGAATCGAGAGTGCCTGATACAGACAAACTCACCATGTGGTTCTTGGGTGGACCAAACAACGAATCCCGTTGACTCCAGTGATCATACTCAGGCGTAAGGAATGATTCGGCCCCAAATCAGTTTCAGGACAGATCAAATGGTTCGGTGCTGTCGCCGAAGGAATCTGTCTCAACACCCAAACTGTGCAGCATCGATACAAACAGATTCGAAAGGGGAACGTCGTTGTTCGTGGCTGCTTTTTGCCAGGGTTCCGTCTTACCGTCCCAGGCACCCGCCTGTGGGGATGTGCCGGCGCGGTTGATGTAGCGACCGTGGGTCAGCCCCATGTTCTTTCCACCGGCCAGAATCAGTGGATAGTTGCGGGACAAATGGAATGCGCTCGATGCAGAACCAAACAGCAGCATCGTGTTGTCCAGCATGCTACCGGTTCCCGCTGGTTCGGGGGTCTCTTTGAGTTTCGTGACGAAGCGGCCGTATTCTTCGTTCAGGAACTGACAGTAGATGCCAAAGTTCTTCCAGCCGTCCGGCTTGCTGGTATCGTGTGAAAGCTGATGAGACAGGTTAAACCCAACCGCTCGCGCGAGATGATCGCTGCGGCCAACGGCGTTCTCCCGGCCTATCTGATACGTTGCTACACGCGTTGAATCAGTCCGGAACGCCAGATAGATCAGTTCAAACATGGTCTGCAGGTACTGACGAGGTTCGTCGGTGCCGATTTCAAGATTCAAATGATCGGCATCAACGTCAGGCAATGGTGTATTGATCCAATTCTTTGCTTTTTCGACTCTGCGTTCGGCCTCACGAACCGCTGTGAGATATTCATCCAGGCTTTGCTGATCCTGCTTCGACAGGATCTTTCGAAGCTGCCGGGCGTCGGACAGCAGTTCGTCGAGTGCGCTTTGGCTGAGCGCAAGCCGTTTGGCTGCGTCCTCACTGTTCTTCACAAACAGCATGTCAAAAATACGTTTGGGATGATGTTCGGCAGGAATCGGTCGACCGTTCCGATCGAATGACAGTGTGTGAGCCCCACGCGCTGTTCCTGTTCCTCCGTCGGTGGACATCACCAGTGAAGAAAAACGCGTTTCATCCCCTATGTACTTCGCGTACTCCTGGTCGAGCGAAATGGTATTGTGATAATCCATGTCGCCTCCACCAGTGGCCGCTCCGGTGAGAAACTGGTCGGCATTGTTGTGCCCATGAACAGTGCGACCGGCCGGATGAGAGAACCCGGACAGCACAGTGATCTCATCTTTCAGCGGCTCCAATGGCGTCATGCACTTCGTGAATTTGAAATCCATGTCATTGCCGATCGGAAACCAGAACCAGTCTTTGTAGTCCGGTTCTTCCGGTAATGGCATCGGCACGCCGTCCGGAAAGTAGAAGCATCCCAGCCGTTTGGGGTTGGCACGAGTTTGGTCGCCGCGCGCGATCGCAGGTCGAAAGGTTTCAAACAGTGGCAATGCCAGCGCTGTTCCGGTACCTCGAAGGAAACGTCGGCGGTCCAGAGATCTCATCGGGTTCATAGCTGGTTCTCAGTCTGAGATGGCTAGGTGGCGGTTGGCTCACTCCATCACTTCGTACCAAACAAATCACTGGTCGCAATCAGCTTAATCATTGTTGCCAGCCCGTCGCCCTGCTGGCGTACTTCTGATGTGATCTTATCGACCTCAGCGCGATCCGCGAACGTCAATGGCCGGCCAAGAGCATACGTCGTCAGCTTGTGAACCATGGCTCTCACAAACTGATCCTGTCGGTTCTCCAGCAGGTAACGTTTGAGCCCCTGCATTCCTTCCAGCGGCTGTCGGTTGAACAGCGTGCTCGTTGCATCGACCGGTTTGTCTTTGACCTGATCGCGCCAGCGACCGAGAGCATCGTAGTTTTCAAAGGCAATACCCCAAGGATCGATTTTTGCATGGCATGATCGGCACGCCGCGTGGTTGCGGTGATTCTCGATCTGCTCCTTCAGCGTCATCTTGGCGATCTCCGGATCGGCGAGGTCGATCTCCGGAACGGCCGGAGGGGGCGGGGGAGGCGGATCATTGAGCAGACTTTCCAGCAGCCACACTCCGCGCTTCAGCGGATGTGAATCGTCTCCCGCAGAATTCATCGCCAGCAGGCCCGCCTGAGTCAGCAGGCCGCCTCGCCGATAATCAGCATTCAGGGAAACGCGTCGGAACTGATTGCCTTTGACGTCCGGCAGACCGTAGTGCTGAGCAAGTCGCTCGTTCGCCATCGTGTAGTCGGCGTGCAGAAAATCGAGCACACTGGCATCTCTCCGCAGCATCTCGCAGAAGACAGCAATCGGTTCATCCTGCATCGCTTCCCGGAGTGATTCGAGATGTCGCGGCATGCTGCGGAATTCCAGCAGCTGCATGTCGAGCCACTGGTGGACAAAGTGCTGAGCCATCCGAGTGGCACGATCATCCGCCAGCAGACGCGCCACCTGTTCGCTCAGCACACCCTCATCCAGCAGCTTTCCGCTGTCGGCCAGTTCTCGTAGTTCCGCATCGGGAATGCTGCACCACAGGAACATCGACAGTCGCATGGCGAGTTCATGAGCCGCCAAGTGGGGTCCGTCATCCCCGTGTCCGGTGACATACAGAAACTGCGGCGACGCCAGAACAGTCGCCAGGACTTCAATGACGGCTTCGTCGAATGTCTCACACGTCGGTCGCATCACAGCAAACAGCTGCAGCTTCCGGTTCAGTTCTTCTTTGCTGACCGTTCGCCGCCACGCACGCTGCGCGAAAGCAAGAATGATCTCGCGTGCGTACTGCTGTTCGTCATCCCGGTGTTCGCTGTCGATAAAGAGTCGACGGTGCGAGGCAGGGGGCCACTCGTCATAGACCGGCGCCTGCACTTCGACATAGTCAATACGGATCGGGCCCTGAGACACCGAGCTGTTGACCAGGCGAATGTACTCGGACGGATTCGGCATCGCGCCCATGGTCGACGTTTTGCGGACCGAATTTCGCGGGTAAATCTCACCAAGCGGTACATCCCACTGCAGGAATTCAGGCTGATCCGGATCGGCATTGACGACTCGTTCTCCGTCGGGCACTGGCAGGACAGCTCGACCTTCGTTGCTGGCCTGCCATCCAAACAACAGCTGTAGACTGGGGTGGCCTGAATCGTCTTTCTCGGCGCGTGACGCTCGCACACGGACTCTCATCGTTCCTTCGTCAGGAACACGGTTCCCCAGTTCGATGGTGAATCGGCGGTTTCCCCCGCGCGGCAGAATCGCGACGTGATCTGACGTTTCAGGTATCGGGCGCTGCGAATCCTGTGCCTTGTTCGCATGCTTTGCGTGGTAGTACTCCCAGTGAGCGCGAACGGTCCGGCCCGAGGTCAGGTTTCTGAAATACGGAACTGGATGCGGCTGACTGAACTGTTTCTCCAATTCGTTCAGTTTCTGTTCCTGAGCTGCGGGATCATCAGCGGTTGCGGTTCTGGCTTCCTTAAGCTGTACTTCCTGCTTCGACCATTCGATTCGTCCAATATCCTGCATCGTGACGCCCCAGTGCAAAACCGGCGGACGTTCGCCACTCACTGTGGCTCTTAGCAAAGCGTTTCTCGCCAGTCGCCGATAAGTCTCGAGCTGAGACACTGACATATGCAGTACTTCGGAACTGTTCTGAAACCCGTCCTCTGAGTTCGCTTCGGGAGGAAGGTCTTTGGCAAAATGGTACGTCAGCCCCAGCAGATCCTGCAGTGCGTAGTTGAACTCGTACCGTGTCATACGGCGAAACGATGACTGTTTTCCTGAAGCTCGTCGCACAATGGACGCATTCTGAATCTCATTCGACAGCCACTCCACAACCTTTGCACGATCGGTATCCACCAGTTGAATTTCATCGGGTGGCGGCATTTCTCCGGTACTCAGGACGGCCTGAATCTCCAGCCACCAGTCGATATCGTTGCCGTGCAAGAAATCCGGGTCCAATGTGTCGATGCGGATGTTGCCTTCCTGCGTATCTTCCCCGTGACAGGCAACGCACGCCCGATTCAGAATCGGGCGGATTGACTGGTCGAACTCGACGAGGTTCGATTTCAGAGATGCAGCCTTCTGCCGAGCTGGCGACTGCTGAATATCCGAACGTTGTCTGCCAATTGCTCGGGCTTCCTCCAGGGAAGGCATGTTATCCGGTGATGGAGACGCATCTGACGTTGGTTCTTCAGCGCAGACCACGCACGTACACAGGACAACCAGCAGGAACAACACGACACACGTTGATTGCAGCGTTCGAAGAGGCATTGATCTCGTCTTCGTCCACAAGGACTGTGGAATCGAAAGGAGGGAGATGGTGGGAGCAGTCGGGTAGGTTCTACTGTAGTTTACTTTTTGTTGTAGTCGTTCTGGCCCGCGGGGATGTTTGTTTCACAGGCTCTTCCGCCTCCGTCGCGGCCACAAGTCAGGGTAAAACGCTGAAAATTGTAATTTACGATTGCACTCAACGCATCTGTCAAATGACAGTTGCCTCGTGGCTCGCCAGCTAGCCGAAGAACTGCTCGTTCCCATTCGTACAGCCGGGATCAAATGCTGGTTGTCTCAGGTTATAGTACGCCCGCGTGGCGCGTGGCTGAGTTGGCAAATCTAATGTTCTGCCTGCATGGAAGGGAATCAGGCGCACCAGGGTATGTTTGCACGGGAAACGAAAACACCCGATCCGGATGAACTCCGAATCGGGTGCACGTTCTAATGATCTGAGGTGCGGGCCTCAAACCTGACTCAACTGCTAGTTAAACAGTTTCCTGAGCGTCGCCATGCTGAAGAGGCCGGGAGCCTCGTCTTTATCATAAGACACCTGCTGGTACTGCTGAGGTGGCAGGGCCACAGCCGGAGCCTGAGTTGGCGTCTTGACTGCAGGGTGAGATGGTCCACCGGGAGCCTGCGTTTCCACGTGCGGCTGACCACCATATCCGTTGGCAGCCTGGCCCTGCTGGCACGATGGGCAGAAACTACCAGCCCCATTTCCTCCATAGCCATTTCCAAGGGTGCCGTGGCACGGGTTGCCCGCAGGGCAACCGTCAATCAGGCGGCCGGGATGAGGACGAGGAACGCAAACTCGTGCGTGGAAGTTTGACGGACATGGGGTTGGAGGAATCATCCGAATGGGTCGCCAGGTGGGCACCTTTGCGTATGAGTAGCCAAGCTGAGTTGTGTCCGTTGGCTGATAGACCATCGGCGAGTTGGCAATGAAGCCACCACCCGGATTGCCATACCATGCCTGAGGCCACATGTTGCGATACCAGATTCCGTCACGATTGACGGGATACTGAGCCGGAGGATTCCAACCTTTGTCCGGCCAGCCTTTGCTGGAACACAACGAACATCCATTGCAACAGGAGGAGTCACACTGGTCGCAGTGGTCATAGATGATTCCCGGCGTTTCTGTCCATTCCGTTGGCGCGTAGGCACCAGTATTGTTGCACGTAGGACAGTTCGATGAATCATCAGCGAGGACTGATGTGACAACAAACGCCAGTGCTGTGGCAGTCCCAATAAAGGTCAGAGGTCGCAACATGGGTTGTATCTCCTTCGCATCTTGTGACGCGATTCGAGAGTTTCGTTCTTGAGGGAGGGATCTATCTGCTTCCTGCCGACTCTATTGAGTCAACAGACGTGTTCTTCATCGTCTCGAAAGAGAGTGCCTGTTCGCAGTCTGTGCCTAGTGCCACGACTGAAGGTACAAGGACTGCGGTCCGGTCGCCGGATTGTAGGTTGACAGTGGAGTCAATCGGCTGGCCGGTGTTCCATGGCTGTAGTTGTATGAGTACCGAACCACGGGAGCCGCTGGAACAGTCATTGGCATTCCGTACCCCTGAGCAGCCCAGGCCTGGCCATCACGTGGATCAGCATAGGCGGGCTTGTCGGCGTAGGTGATCTGATACTTGCCAAACAACGGTGCGCCCTGACCACACGCTCCCGAAGGCGCCATGCATCCGAACAGGCAATCGAACAGAGTTGCACCGCCTCGGCCGCATCGCTTTCCACAGTATTCACACGAATCACAGGTGCAGCGCCCTCGATTACATCCAAGCATCCGGCTGAGCATCCCTCGGGATCCGCCACCACAACAGCCGCATTTGCAGCAGTCAGCCGATTCGCAGCCGTCGGATGAGTGGCCGTCGCAGCCGTCCTCGGTGCGGCAACCTTCTGCAACAGATGGACAGCATGCAACCGGAGCTGCACACTGTGCCGGTTGAGGGCAGCATGGTTCCGGCACGGCACAACCAGTCGCACACCCCTGTGATTTGGGCTTGTGCAACAGATGCAGGAATGAGCTATTGGTAAATGATGTCTGCTGGACCGGCGCCTGATGGCGGTCACTGATCCTTACCACACCCGGCGCATCGTCTGCGGCCGACTGCGAGGCAGCACTGATGCAGACTGCTGTGGCGATCAACGCCAATGAGCATCTTTGAGTTAGCATTCCGGTTCTACCTTATCTGAATAGGTCAGAAGAATTCTCATGCTGGTGGCAAGCCATCGAATGACCTGCCTGTCAGTTCTACAACCGCACCGTTGCGACGGCCGTTCTACCGAAGCCTGACGCGGTTTGATCAGGTCGACTAACGAGCCACAGGAGGCTTGAAGAGAGCCAACTTGCTAATGTGTGATTTGTATTTCACGTTGACCTGTGTGCCCTGCAGGTGCCAGTCTTCATGTGACCAGACACCGAACGGAGTCACCATCCACTTGCCGTTCACCTTGTAGGAGTACGGTGGATACATGGCCTTGTATTCATGTGCGTACAGCATCTCATGTGGGTTCAGGAACTGATTTGAAATCGCAGTTCCACCGACCTGCTGAGGAATCCCAGGTCGTGGGGCAGGGTAGAGCGCTGTTCCAGGTGCCAGAGGCGCTCCCGATTGAGACGCACTTGCCGGAGGTGCGGCGGCTGGTGGTCGCACAACTGGTCGATTCATGGGTGGCTGAGCAACACCATGAGAGACTGAGTGATAGTAGCCTGGAGAGCTCTTCTGCACCGGTTGCGGTGCCTGATACTGCTGCCAGTTTCGACCGGGATGAACCGGCTGAGCAATTCCGCGACTATTGGACGCAGAGAAGTACTGTGGCCCGGACACCTGTGAAGTGTTGGGCACCACAGGTGGCAGTTGAATCGGCAGAGGATTCAGCGGCCTCGCGGCAGGTTGCAGCTGTGCTGGCACGGCCCCCTGCTGAACGTCAGCTGTTTGTCGGATCTTCCGGTTCGACGCCTCTCCCGACGTCAACCATCCCATCAGAGTCTTCTGACGCCCCGTTTCTGCATCGTCAGCACTGACTACCGTCGCGCCGATTACGCCCAACATCAGCGTCGCAATTCCTGTGCGAAGCATCATTTGCCCCCTCCGTGGCTTCATATCCGGAGAATCGATCAGCCGTGTCTGTTTCAACGACCAAACAACATCCAGGTTCGTCGACATCCGTGTCATTCACATTGTCTGTGAGAGACGTTGGGAGTTACTTCCCGCCCGTTGTCTGTCACAATGTGACCAGGCGTAACCTTACGCCTCACTGTCACCATTCGGCTTATTTTGACGGTGAGAATGAATCATCCGTCTCACTGTTACACTTGGTATTGGCAGTTCGTCACGTTGATCGCATACAGTTGTAATATCAGGCAACCTCAACCCATCCTGCGTGCCTTAACAGCAAGCTATCCTGCTTCACGAAACTGCAGGGATGGTTTTTCGATGGTGACGATCGTATTCGGCGGAATGCTGCGGCTCAGCGTCACGCTCGATCCAATCAGTGAGCCTGCCCCCACAACGGTCGTTCCGCCAAGAACCGTGGCATTGGAATAGACGGTGACACCATCTTCCAGGGTTGGATGCCGTTGTGTCCCTCGGATCAAGCGTCCGTCTTCGTCGCGAGGAAAGGACCAAGCTCCCAGCGTCACCCCCTGATACAAGGTCACCGACGCACCAATCACGCACGTTTCGCCGACGACAACTCCGGTGCCGTGGTCAATGAAAAAGCTGGCTCCGATTCTGGCACCTGGATGAATATCAATCCCGGTCTCCCCGTGAGCCCATTCCGACAGGATGCGCGGCAGATAAGGCACTCCTGTTTCCAACAGTGCGTGGGCGATGCGGTACACCAGAATCGCCTGAATCCCTGGATAACAGGCAATGATTTCATCAGGTGTTTTTGCTGCAGGATCGCGATCAAACGCTGCCTGAATATCGGCCTGCAGCAGAATCTGCAGATGAGGAAGCAGACTGAAGAATTTTGTTGTCAGGTGCGCGGCCGTTTCATGCAGATCGTCCTGAGGTTCCTTGTGCAGACGAATGCCTGTCGATTGCTTGTGTTCCAGCGCGATGCGAATCTGCTGCTGCAACTGTGCCTCGGCACGTTGACAGATCACACCAGCCACCGCATGCAGCGTTGCTTCATCCGTTGCCAGCCATAACCTTGGAAACAGCAGACTCCTGATGTCATTTGCAAGCACAATTGCTGCTTCAAGCGTTGGAAGCGGCTGGCCTGACGACAGTCCGGAAGCTGCGTCCGCATGAAGCAGAAGATCAACTGTACTCATGGAACGTTCCTTGTGGAGTCTCGTGCCCGCCATCACTGTCCTCACCTCTCCTGCGGATTCAATCCGGATCGCACATCTGGATCGTAATCGGCCTACGGCGAATCAAATCTGCAGCACTCCAATCACATCAAAGCCTGAGTACTCAGACAGAAAGCGACAATCGCTGCAGTCCCTACCGATGATCGAAAGTTTGCCAGACTACCTGTTCGGAATTCCTTCAACGCAGCATGTCCGGCAGGTCGATGATCGAATCAGACTGCGTCGCTCCACAGCAAGTCCTGCGGCAGATTCTGCCGATAACAGCTGTGGATTCATTGCGTCTGCTGCCTTCCCATGGACAACCTGGCAAACACCATCTTATGTCATACTCAGACAGTGCCGTCTTGAATGCTGACACACTTCGGTTGTCACCTGATGACTACTGGTCGGATACACGGCGACCTCTGACGTGCCTGTTGTTTCTGCTGCCATGGATCGTGGTCTATGAAGCCGGAATACTGATGCTTTCAGAAGCAGACACAGAGGGTCTGCGGAACGGTGCTGACTACTGGCTGCGTTCGATTCTTTACATTTCCGGGGCGGATCAGGAACTGCTTTTGCCGCTGCTGGTCATCGCCGTCCTGATGAGCTGGCATTTGCTGCGACGCTATCCATGGCAAATTCGACTGGAGACGCAGATCGGCATGCTGGCTGAAAGCCTGCTGCTCGCCGTCGCATTGGTAGCAGTTGGACAACTTCACCACCTGCTCTTCGTCCATCTGCAGCCAGCAGACTCGGATCCTCGCCTGTTGACAGTTGACGGACCAATGAAACACGTCGTGTCGTATATTGGCGCCGGCGTATACGAAGAAGTGATGTTTCGGCTACTACTCGTACCAGCAGCACTCGCAGGATTTCGTGCGCTGGAATTTCCATCGCGTTGGGCAGCAACCATGGCAGCCTTGACGACCAGTTTTGTCTTCGCTCTTGCCCATCATGTAGGCCCCGCAGCCGATGCTTTCAATCTGTTCACGTTCTCGTTCCGTGCCGCTGCCGGAGTCTTCTTCGCCGCCGTTTTCTTTCTTCGAGGCATAGGAATCACCGTCGGATGTCATGCGGCGTATGACCTGATGGTCGGTGTCTTTCTGGCTGCTGATGCCTGAGGACGCTACAAACGGGTTGCCCGATCCTTGATCACAGCTGAGCCCTGAGGACTGTAAGTCCTGACTGTAAAGAAAAGGGTACTCTTGACGGGGACAACAGCTACCACCAGTCCAGAACCGGTGTCCCCTGAGGAGCTGCGTACATCCAGCCGCCAGCAATCAGTTTGAAGAGTCCGGTTGGTTCCGGCAGGACAGCTCGCAGCAACACGTACACAGTAAACAAAGCCAGAGCCGTTGTGGCGATCCGGAAACTCTGAAGCGGAAAGAAGTACAATGCAGTTGCCGACAACAACCATATTCCCAGGACAATCAGGTCCAGGTATTCAATGACGTTGTAACAGAACTCAGTTGACGCAAACGGCCACATTGCCTGAATACCCCACCAGTAAACAGCATCAGTCAGACAATGCACAGCCGCAGCAATCAGGCACCATCGAAACAGAAACCCGTATGGCTGCAGTCGCCCCAGCCAGCAATCCATCGCGGCGATCAACGCCGACAACGCAGCGATCGAGAGTACGCTGTGTCCCAATGCGTGATGCAGCGCCCAGAAATACTCATCACCAAATAACCTGGACGCGGTGTCCAGGTCGGGGGAGATCCCGGCCAGAGTGACACAAACCACTCCTTTCGCACCCAGCCGATCACGGACGCCGAGCTGAGCAATCATCAACGAGCATATTGCATGTTCGGGAAGAGTCATCGAAGAATGGCTCCGCTGCTGGTATCCGAGCCATCAAACGCATTCGTCTGCCGTCAAATGCGAAGGTAAGCGTTCGCAGGCCACTCATTTCCGTTCATATTCCACACGAAAGAGTGACCTGATTCGAGTCACTTGAGAAGTCAGACCAGATTCGACAGGATTCCCGCCCTGTGAAGATTGATTTCTTCCTGTTTCGCTGAAGATGTTAGTACTGGATGCTCATATGTCTGAACGAATCTGCCGTTGGGGAATCCTGAGTGCTGCCGAGATTGCCCGGAAGAACTGGCACTCTGTTGCGCTGTCCGGAAACGGAGAAGTCGCCGCCGTTGCCAGCCGGAATCGGGATAAAGCGCAGCAGTTCATCGACGAGTGTCAGATGTCCGTCCCCGTCGCAAAATCCATTGATGCACTGGGAAGCTACGACGAACTGATCGCCCGAACTGACATCGATGCAGTTTATATCCCACTGCCAACCGGAGTCCGAACGGAGTGGGTGATAAAGGCTGCAAACGCAGGCAAACACGTTCTCGTCGAGAAGCCCTGTGGCGTTGGCGTTGATGAACTTGAATCCATCATCAAAGCATGCAAGTCCAACAATGTCCAGTTCATGGACGGAGTCATGTTCATGCACAGTTCTCGCCTGCCCGCGATGCGGCAGGTTCTGGATGATAAAGACCGTATCGGTGCCGTGCGACGGATCACCAGCCAGTTTTCGTTTCGGGCTGATGACGAATTCTTCAGATCCAACATACGAGGCAGCATGGGACTCGAACCCGCCGGCTGCCTGGGAGACCTGGGCTGGTACACCATCCGTTTTGCGCTCTGGGCTATGAACTACGAAATGCCAGCTGAAGTTCGAGGGCGAATCCTGGCGAGTGTTGAAAGTGCCGAAAGTTCGGAGCCGGTCCCGACAGAATTCGAAGGAGACATGCTGTTCGCAAACGGAACGTCAGCCAGCTTCTTTAACTCATTCCTCTGTGAGAACTCACAGATCTCCGTCGTTAACGGTGAGAACGGCTATCTGCAGGTTGAGGACTTTGTGCTGCCGTTCTTTGGCAGTGAGCTGCAGTTTACTGTCAACAACCACTCATTTGACGTTGACTGCTGCCGTTTCAACATGCAAAGACGAACGACCGGATGCGGAGTCCAGGAGTACAGCAACAACGCCGTGAATGCTCAGGAAGTCAATATGTTCCGAACCTTTGCCGATCTGGTTCATTCCGGCAATCCGGACCAGCACTGGCAGGAAATCGCCTTCAAGACACAGCAGGTCATGGAAGCAGCCTTAGCGTCTGCTCGGAACGGCTGCAATCCTGTCAAGCTGTGAGGTCAGTCGTCTCATGTCAGTACGAAGGTGCTTGTCTGCACGTTATGATGCCACTGGGCCGGTTTGACCGTACCGAATAAAACCGGAAAGGAAGATTATGTCTGCTGAAGCCGAAATCCTGTCTGAACTGGAAGCGATCCGGCTGATCGATCCACACACTCATATCAATCCGTACGCTCCGGCATCACGTACACTGGCCGACATTCTGGGTTATCACTACTACACGGAACTTGCACACTCCGCCGGATTGTCGCGTGATCGGATCGAACAGGAAGGTCTGGATCCAAAGGAAAAGGTGGGACGCCTTATCCCGTGGCTGCACACGATCGAGAACACAGCACAGTACAGCTGGCTGCTGGAAATGTGTCAGGTCTTCTTTGATTTCGACGATAGCCGGATTACCGAATCCAACTGGGAAGCACTCTATGATGCCTCCTTCGAGAAGATGAAGTCAGACAGCTGGGAGTCAATCGTTCTGGACATCAGTGGTCTCGACCAGGTGTACCTCACGAATGACTTTGATGACGCGCTCACGGATTTTGATACTCAGCGATATGTTCCCTGCCTGCGAACAGATGACCTGGTATTTCACTTCGAGAAAGAAGAAACACGGGAGCGGCTCAGCAGCGCAACAGACATCACTGTCAAGGATGCAGAATCGCTACACAACGCCCTGGGCTCCTTGTTCGACCACTTCACACAGAACAACGCGAGAGCCTGTGCGATTTCACTGCCACCGGATTTTATCCCGACGCCGGTTTCAACGCGCCGAGCCGACTCCGTTCTTCACAAAGTCGCGATTGGCATTCATCTGGACGCGGCCGAACGTGTGGAGTTGCGAAGCTTCGTCTTCTGGGCACTGGCAGAACAATGCTCTGAACGTCAGCTGCCTTTTAATCTGATGATCGGCGTCAACCGACGTGTTTACGAAGGTGGTGTGTTTCAGGGACAGGATCTGTATGACAAACGAGTGTCACTGATTCAGTACCGACAACTCTTCAATGCATTCCCTAAAGTGAAGTTTCCTACGTCTGTTCTTTCAGAAACAAGCGGTCAGGAACTTGTCAGCTACGCATGGATCTTCCCAAATGTGATCCCTCACGGGCACTGGTGGTACTCGAACATCCCTGTATTCATTGAACAGGATTGCCGCGCACGGCTGCAGGCTGTGCCTCAGACAAAACAGATTGGCTATTACAGTGACATGTACAAGCTGGAATTCGCACTTCCCAAGTTTGCCATGTATCGCCGTATTCTGGCTCGGGTCCTGACAGCTGACTTCGTCGAAGACCGTGGCTGGTCGACAGAACGAGCTGTCGAACTGGGCTACAGGGTTCTGAGAGGAAACGTGGAATCAGTATTCGGGCCACCTCCCAAACAAGCAGCCCCTTCAAAGACCGACGCCAATGCTCTGGCAACACCAGCGGACGACAGCCCGATTGTCTCCGCATCAGAAGATCCAACGACAACGTAATCACTGAACAGAAGAGCCGCAGACTTGTGAGTTTCAGTCTCGCCAGGTGAACATGCAGTGCTTTTCGAGCCAGTTCACCCAAGTTCCGCGTCGAGACTGATGAAATTTGTGGCAATACCCGCCAAACTTCAGTCGGAACCGATTATTCTGTGGCGTGGTCACAGATAACCAGATGGAGATTGGCCTCAATGGCGCGCATTGTCCTGCTGCTGGACGGCAAAGCAACCCCCCATGAGCTAACCACGTTCCCGGTGCGCCTGGGACGACACCCGGATTGCGATATTCATCTGGACTCGGGAATGGTGTCGCGGTTTCACGCCCAGGTCGTCTGCGACCAGAACCAGATCATGCTGGAAGATCTGGCCAGCGGAAACGGCTCCTTTCTGAATGGTCGCCAACTGGACGCCAACACGCCACAGGAACTCCACAACGGAGATCGCATCAAGCTGGGCCCCATGAAGCTCCGGTTTGAAAACGAGGATACCAGTTCACCGGGGACAGATCAGTTTGAACTGAAGGGAGAACTGGAAATCGACGACGGTGATGGCAGCACCATTATGGGCTCCGCTGCCGCAAGTGGTTATGGCCTCCTTGAGGTTCGTCCGGAGGACAAGCTGCGCGGTATCCTGAAGATCAGTGAAGCCCTGTCACGCACCGTTGAATTGGGGAACATTGCTCCAAAGATCCTGGATACGTTGTTCGATATCTTCCCTCAGGCCGACCGGGGGATGATTATGATTAAGGATGAAGCCACCGCGCCACTCAGACCTGTGGCTCAGAAACACCGCAGCGAATCAGACGACGAATCGGTCCGCATGAGTCGTACAGTCCTGGACCGGGTTCTCAACGACCGGTCGGGCATCCTTTCGGCAGACGCCACCAGTGATTCCCGTTTCAGTGCCAGCGAGTCGATTTCCAGCCTGACGATTCACTCGATGATGTGCGTTCCCCTGCTCAATCTGGAGGAACAACCGTTTGGCATCATCAGTCTGGACACTCAGAACCCACTGAAACGATTTACCGAAGAGGATCTTCAGTTGTTGCTTGCCGTAGCGACGCAGGCGGCGCATTCCTACGAAAACACCAGGCTGCTTGTTTCTCATCACGAGAAGGAGAAGCAGGACAAGGAAATGGGCATCGCTCGTAATGTCCAACGAGCACTGCTGCCGGATCAGCTCCCGGCTATCGAAGGATATAAGTTCTATGCGTCTTATGACGCCGCGCAGGCTGTTGGAGGTGACTACTTCGACTGTTTCCCGCTGAAGGACGACAAAGTCTGTATTGCCTTTGGTGATGTCGCCGGAAAAGGTGTTCCCGGTGCTCTCATCATGTCACGAATCTCAAGCGTCGTTCAAAGCACAATGAGTTTCACCAATGATGTTTCCGTTGCCATCCGAAGCATCAATGAACACATGTGTCACAACATGGTCGAAGGTCGATTCGTGACGTTCATCCTTGGAGTAATTGACCTTAAGAAGCGCACGTTTACGTTTTCCAATGCGGGACACATGTCCCCACTGATTCGTCGCGCGACCGGAGAAGTCAATGAAGTCGACGATGCGACGATTGGTATTCCAGTCGGCATCATGTCGGACTATCCCTACGAAGTCGTTTCATGCCCGATGGAAGCCGGGGATATCTGGGTGCTGATTACCGACGGAGTGGACGAAGCAATGGATCCGGACTCAAACCTTTACGGCAAGGACCGAGTCAGAAATTTTGTCGGCAACAGCACCGAGGAACCAGAAGCGCTTGGTAAGTCGCTACTCGCTGATGTCCGCAGTCATGCTTCCGGCAGAGCCCAGAACGACGACATCACCATCATGGTGTTTGGCCGAACCGGATAGTATTGTCGTTTTGTACTGATCCGGTTTCGGAAACTGTCCGAATCATTCAGTCTGCTGACGTACGCCAGTGCATTTCTGTTGGCTCGGCTATTTTGCGATATCCGAGGCTCATGAGCACTTCCAGAACTTCGCTCCACGTTGGAAACGGCCGACCACTTTTTCGTTTGTAGTCATCCATCGCACGCATGAACTCAACTTCGTTGAGCGAGTAGTCGCGTTCACAGGTCGTCGGATCGATTTGCCTGCGCCGATCCTGTTTCCGGCGGTCAACGATTTCGGGTTGTTCACCGGAAACGTCCGCCGATTCGTCATGTCGATGGATTTTTCGAGTACGACGTTCCGCCGTCCTGCGCCGACGATCTGTCACCACTAGGTTAGAGTCTGTCTCCAACATGATTCTGCCTTGCTGCCACGCCTGAGGGAAAGGTGGGTATCCTGAATTGCCTGCTGCCGCGCAACTGACAAGACCCACCCGAGAGAGCGGCGAAGTGTCGCCTGATGGTACGACACTTCTCCTCCTTCAGGAGTCTTCCACATGGCGCGCGACTCTGGCGGACTTTTCCGGCTGGAAAAGCGCGGTAAGCCAGGGCAACATGAGGGAACACGGAAAAAATCCGGTCGTAGGGATTCTGCAGGGCACTCGAAAAAGTGGCAGATACGAATCGCAGAATCAAAGCAGAGTCACAGATTGGGTTTAAGTTCCTGCTGAGTCAGCAGGACTCACAGACTACCTGTGATATCCCAGTCCCTGCACCAGGTCGAAGAGTTCCTCGAACGTGATGAATCGACGTCGGTTCTCCATCTTGTACGTGTCAACTGCATCCGCAAGTTCGGCGACTTCCGGTCGTGCGGACCGATTACCGTCACGAAACTGTCGACGTTCTCTTCCACCAGCCCCGATGTCATTTCGACGACGGTCGACAAAGCCTGGTCGGGCTTTCGACTCTTCAAGCTGTTGCAACATAGCAAAATCCCCCTCTTTGTAATTCGAGAACTCCGACTCGGATCCTCGACGACTCGAATGGACTCTCGGTCGCGAATCCCAGCCGAGCAAACGCAAAACATCTAGTGCCAGTTGAAACAGTCCCTGTTCCTGACAGGTTTTCCGGGCTAAAGTGCCTGATCCGTATACAGCTGTTGTGCCTGATCCGCTGCCGTGTTGTCATCCGGCAACATTCCGAACCCTCCGATGACCGGGATCCCGACTGTTACCGATTCTGACTTATGCACTGAAACCATCGCTGTGCTTGGTGGTGGTGCAATGGGAACCGCGTGCGCATCGATTCTGGCTCAGAAAGGAACCCACGATGTTCGATTGTGGGTTCGAAATCCAGAGTTCGCTACCCGGATCGACCAAACGCGAGAAAACGCTCGTTTGCTACCTGGTGTCTGCCTGCCATCGACAATCTGCGTAACTTCCGATCCGGGTCTGGCACTTCACAACTCAACCATCGTCCTCGTATGTGTCCCGACAAAGGGGATTCGCGCGGCATGCTCAACCGTTGGAAAATACCTACCGGCAGACACTCTGCTGGTGAGTGCTGTCAAGGGAATTGAAACAGACACATTGGTCCGTCCCAGCGAAATGCTTCAGGAGCTACTGGGGAAACGTCCGGTGGTTGTGCTGGGTGGTCCCTGCCATGCAGAAGAGCTGGCCAGACGTCTGCCAACGTCGGTCGTCGCAGCATGTGAGGATCTGCCTCACGCCGAGCGAATTCAGGATGCATTCTCCTGTGAGACATTTCGAGTGTATTCAAACACCGACCAGCGAGGAGTCGAGCTGGGCGGTGCGTTGAAGAATGTCATCGCCATCGCAGCCGGAATCTGTGATGGTCTGCAACTCGGTGACAACGCCAAGTCCGCCTTGATTACGCGCGGGCTGGCGGAGATGGCAAGATTCTGCGAAGCCATGAATGTCCCGCCTGAGACACTCACCGGTCTGGCAGGAGTCGGCGACCTCATCGCCACCTGTGGTAGTCAACACAGTCGCAATCGACGCGTTGGCGAACTGCTGGGGCAGGGAAGAAGTCTGGCTCAGATTGAAGCGTCAATGGAAGCTGTCGCAGAAGGTGTACTAACGGCACGCAGTGTTCAGACCATTGCTCACGAGAAACACATCGACATACCAATCGCCGACACACTGTGCCGCGTCCTCTTTGAAGGACACTCTGTCCGTGACGCTACGGTTGACCTGATGAACCGTCCGCTGCGTTCTGAATAGGTGGACTCAATTCGACATTGATAACGTCAGGGAAGGACTCCGGAGCGACAGACTCATCCACCAGACGACCGGAAAGTGCGTCCTCAATTCTCTTAGCGGCCTCCAGATCTTCGTCTGCCAGAGACTGATTGCCTGCCTGCTGATGTCGGGCCGCTCGATCGCGGTAAGCAGTTGCCACGCTGGAATCAAACCGAACGGCGCCCTCAAAGTCGGCGATCGCGTTGTCCAGATTGCCCATTGCCAGCCACACGTCACCACGAATCGATAGTGCTTCCTGAGTCGAATCAATCACGATCGACTGGTCGCAATCATCCAGGGCAAGCTGAAGCTGATCAGTGGCCGAATACACCCGAGCCCTTGCATTCAATGCGTCAACATTCGCAGGTTCCATCTGTAAGGCACGACTGAAGTTCCGAATGGCTTCGTCGTACATCTCGCCTTCAGCAAGGATCACACCTCGGGCGATCCATCGCACAGCATCACCCATGTCGCGGTTGAGATGCCGGGTTGACTCTGTCAGCCGCTGAACCCATTCAATTCTTCGCTGAACTTTCGCCGCTTCTTCGAATCGTTCCAGTTTCTGAAGTGCAGCGATACGGTGTGTATACCAGCGAGCATCCAGTGGAGCGAGTTCGATTGCTTTGGAGAAGGCCTGTTGAGCAGCTTCAAAATCCTCCATTCGCATGTTAATGAGTCCGCGATTGTTCCAGGCAGTCACATACTCCGGATTGATCTCCAGCGATTGCTCAATATCGGAAAGAGCCTCAGGCAGTCTGCCGAGCTTCATCTTTGCAAAGCCAAGATTGTTCCAACCATCTGCGTAGTTTCCTTCGGACTTCACTGCAGACTCGAATTCTCTGAGCGCTGATTCGAAGTTTCTGCGTTGAAGGTAGATCAAGCCACGATTATTCCACGCTGCCGCCCTCCCCGGATCCAGCTTGATCGCCTTGCTGAAGTCCTCCATTGCTTCATCTGTGAGACCATTTGTCATCAGAAAATAGCCGCGCATGTTTCTCAACTCTGCGTTTTGCGGATCCGCCTGCACCGCCATTCCAAAGTCTGCCCTGGCATTCGCCAGTTCTCCCGACATGGCGTAAACATCGGCTCGCAGCCGGAGCAGTCGCGATGCTGTTGGATCAATGCCAATGGCCTGGCTGAGTGCTTCGATTGCCTGAGGAGCCTGGCCGTTTGATATCGCTTCGTGAGCTCTGGAGACCAACAGTTGAATCGCCTGCTGCTCCTCTTCGGAGTGGATAGCTTCGGCTGATTGATCCTGGACTGCTTCCGGGTTTCTGATCGCCAGCGGGATTCCCTGAGCTCCCTCCGACTCAGCATTTTGATCTGCCGTTGAGTTGCTGCCGCATCCGGAGAGGATCAGCAAACACAGGGCAAGGCATGAGAAACGCATGTTTGTTCCCTCCATGGAACTCCAGGCAGTTTGATGGTAGCTGCGCAGCGAACCCGTCGTTTACGTTGTGTGCAGCGCCAATAGCAGCCGGATTCCACGGGCGTTTGTCATGAACTGCAGCGACAAAACCGCTTGGCCGACTGCTACATAGAGGGCGTTTTTTACCGGCATCTAATGAATGCTGTCAATTGGGATCCCAACGGCCGCTGACGGGTCCAGCAGCCGAATATTGTCCACAATCAGCTTCCCGGCGTGCTGAGGCTGCACGACGAAGAGTTCCATTCCAGCAATGTGCCTGAGGTCCAGAGTCCGAGTTGCCGGAGCGTTCTCGATGTCAGAGAGCCGGAAGTTATGATTCCGAAACTTCCCTGGCTTCACTTCAACCGTCGTCTCGAATCGATCGTCAGGTTCGAATCCGCTGTTCGCATGCTGTTCGTCATAGATCTTGAATGTCAACATCACCGGCGCGTCCATAAGTGACCGCACGTCGCAACTGAGCAATTCGTATCCGTGCCAGTCCTGCACCGGCCACGTCATCACGGCTCCGGAGAAGTCCCCCGGAAAGACTTCCAGCAGAAGAGCGCATTGGCCATTGGATACCATCTGTGACGTTCGCGAGATACGGGCGTTAACAGTTTCCCAGATCTGAAGTTCGTTGCGGCGTTCAAAGGAGGCCAGCAAAGGAAACTCCCTTCTTTGTTGGACCGCAGCTCGTATTCCAAGTACCGGACTAACAATTGCAAGCCCCAGCGTCAAAACTGCGGCAACTACGAACAGCGCCTTCGGCTTCCCGCGGTGTCGGCGACTGACGATCCAAAAGACACCACTGCTGACGCCAGCAGCGTTTGCCACAAGATCTTTTGCAGAAGGACTGCGACCGACAAATGCCTGAAGAAACTCGCCCAGAAATCCGAGCATCAAACAGGCGCCTGAGAGAACCATGAGTTCCCCTGACCGAATGTACCGAATCCGAAATGCCTGCGAAGACAGTCCAATACTTGACGGATCAATGAATCCGGCAACTATCAGCAGGAGCCCGCAGAACGCCGGAGCATGAGCGAGGTCAAACAGCTCATTCCAAAGCCGCCCATCGACAGGAAAGGGAAAGACCAGACCAACGAGTGTGCAGATCGCCACTACGGCCAACACAACCATCCGTCCTGCGATCGAGCGGCTTTCAGTTTGCTGATGTTCTGCAGCTGGCGATGAAACTGCCATCATTGCCGCCGGTCGGATTTGACAACTCACATGGGGTGTTTACGGAACTGAACAATTGACAGGAGCATGCTCCGACAATTCAGTACATCCGGATGGGCAAAAAAAGTGGCTACTGATTGATACGAACAGGTTCCAGTCCTGTTGCCTCGATAAAGTCGCTCTGGATATCCTCGCGGTACCACCTCTGGCCGTACAAACCAACCTGTTTCCCAACGAACTCTTCCAGGTCGACACTTTCATTGCCTTTGACCTGAGCCAGCTTCTGACCGGATGGTGATGTCAGTGCAAAACCACCTTTGGGCAGACGTTGGATGATCCCCGCACCAATGTAACGACTGGAAGGGCGGGTGCCTGGCACAGGAACGGACAGAGGAACGGTGTCACGCGACGGAGTGACTGGACCAGCAATTGGATCACTCGGTGTCATCGACGCGGCAGGTCCATCAAGCTGACCAATTGAATCGGCAGCTGCGATGTCAAATGCAGAGCGGGCCGGTCCACTCTGGTTGTCCGCCACACTGCTTTCCCTGCTTGCAGTGCGTCGAGCCAACAATTCGGCATCGCGACGCTCGGTTTCTGATGTCAATCGATTGAAGTCATCGTACTCCGCCTGCCGACGCAGGTACCGGTCGATCGCAGGAAACCTCAGATCAATCTGACCAGCCACTGGTTTCCATGTTGCGGTGTCGCGAAGTTGAGTGTAGTCGTCCTCCAGACTTCGCAGATCCCAGGTTGTCGGATTCTGACGAATCATATTCCGAAAACGATTGTCGATTTCTGCCAGACGCCGTTGTTCAGATCGTATCTGTTGAATGCGCTGCAGCCGAGCACTCGGACGCGGCGGTACCGGTTTATCGGCCACAACAGGACTCGGCTGATGACGAATAACAGTCGGCGTCGCAAACGGATCGCTGTCCAGCCTCTCCTGATTTTCCTGATCCACAGGAATCACTGCGTCTCCTGGAATCCAGCGACGGTCTCTGGCCGGAGGAGTGATTCGATACATTGAGTGCGGCCCATTCTTCGTATCGACGTCGCGTTGTTCGAGAATCTCCACGGACGTGCCAGCGGCAAGTCGGCCCTGCCAGACGCCCATTTCATCCCCAAATTCACTTCCGACAAATGAAATCACATGGTCTTCTTTAATGACTCCCACCTGGTCAGATGTTCGGTCCACGTAGCGAGCCGGTATCCAGTTAAAACTGCCTTCGGGAGGAGCAATCATGTACCAGCCACCTGTATCATGCCGCTTAACGGTGACGACCGTGTCACGCTGAATCCGCATCGTAGGGTAGTATTCATCGTTACCACCACTGCGGACCAGTACATCGTCTTTGACGACGACAGCCTGATATGGAAACTCCTGAATCTGTCCCGGAACACTATCAGAGAAAGAACTGAGAATCAGACCTGGGAATACAACAACCATGAATCGCATGGGGAGGGCTCCATCGCTGAAATCAGCCAACGGTCGAGACGCAGATCTCGCATCACGCTGGCGGTGAAGCGATGTTTAGCACCTGTGGGCCGATCTCGGGACAGTGATTCACCAGTCGATCATTTGAATTGATCGGCGCTCACGGAGCATCCGGTTTCGTTTCGGCATTTATCGCCGAAGCTACTTCAAGCAAGGGTCGGCCTTGCCGGTTTCCAGCATTACATCAATGTGCGGGACAGCAACAGTCAGCTTCCGTCCGGGCGTCACACGGCCCTGTCTCGACTGAATTCGTCCAGAGGCTGACGGTCCGATCTTACTGCAAATGATTTAGAAACGATTTGCACCAAAGAGGAAGTTAAACTGAAGCAGGTTCAGGACAAGATTCCCCAGCTCTTCATGCACAGTGTAGCGCAATAATACCACGTCCCCGGGCTTGATAAGAATGCGTTCTGACTTGTCCGCAATCGCCTTGTTCAGATCAATCTTGATGGCGATCTGGTTGTCACAGGGCAATTCACGCATCACGATCACTTCCGACGGCTGGCAATATCCGTTTCGGCCGCCACCATTGCCATTTTGACCGCTCCCCACTCCACCGATACCTGATCCAATGCTGCCGATGGGCCCACCTGCAATGGCGATCGCTCCGATCACATCCAGGTCTTTGTCGCGTGGGAGCAGATGTTCACCACCGCCCAGCAAACCGGCAGAATAGAATGTCTCGCGATCCCGGGAACGGATAATCACAATGTCACCCTCTGTGAGCAGAATATCCTCATCCGTAAACGTCGGCGGTCGAGAAGGGTGGTAGCGAAGCGGAATCTTAGTGACGTTTGGTGGATCTGGCACGGGAGCTTCGTTACAGAAGCAGGGATCCTGACAGTTCTCCACGCACAGGTTGCTGAGGAGGTGATCGTAGTTCATTCCGTCCTGCATCATCCCTCGGTAGATGTAGACTTGGTTTTCTGCATCAGTCCCCGGCATTCCACCGGTTTCACTCAACGCATGGAGTACATCATTCTCGTACGCGGGCAGGTCCACAATGTGACCGGTACCACGTTTCGTCACTCCATCCCTTCCGCCTTCTTCTTCGCGGATCACCAGAACCCGTGTCGTTCGGCGCCTAATCATTGTCAGAATCACCTGAGCATCATCACGAGCAATTGGATTCTCTGATTTTGTATAGGCAGTTCGAACGGCATCCGTTGCTTCCACCAGTGACATTCCATCGATGTTCACAGGATCAATAAATGGTAGAGCGACTGTTCCGTCTTCACGAATGACGATTGGAGTTCCAACTGCCGGAGGAAGGTTGCCATCCTCTGGAAAATGCACCTGAGGAAGTACGGATTCGTCGACTCCTGCATTGAGTACATTGGGCACATGCAGTCCAAGTACATCACCGGGAGCCAACGCGTAGAAGTCCGGCGGATCCTGGCGCAGCCGAAGCATGTTGATGTCAATGAAGTCATCTTTGCGATCACCGTCCAGCATTGGCCGTGGAAGCTGCGACACCGGGATCGCTGAGATACTCTGGCAGCCACTAACTGCAACAATCGACGCAAGGCAGACCAACATCGGCAGACTCACGGCAACTCGACGCCGAAAGCTGCTGGTTTCATCGATCTGAATTTCAGTGAGAGTGCCCATCTGGGTATCCCTTATTTCTCGACTCAATTCCTGAGTGGCCCGACTGCTCGCGGGTGTTTTCTCATCGTGCTGCAATAAGTCGAAGAACTCTTCAGCACACTGTTTTGGGTTCTTATTCGTACGGCAGAGGCAGTGCGACGTTTGAGTCGACCGCATCCTCAGCAGCACCAATTGCTTCCTCATCAGCACCATCCGGAATCAGTTGTTCAGGCGGTGCAGGAGCTGGTATCTCCGGTGGATTTGGATCTGCGATTGGAGGAGGCAGAGTGCCTGTTCCCAAAGGCATTGGCCGCGAATGTGCCCTGGCAGCTTCCATATTCATTCTGGCTGTCGGGGAAATCGGGATTTGATTCCATGCCCCGGCTCCATCCTGCTGAGCTGCCAGAACTCCATGCAGAAAGCCATCGAACCATGCATTGACTTTGCATCGTCCTTCCGGATTTCGGTAGCACGATTTGTGATAGCACCTTGGAGGAAACGTTGGCTGACATCCTTTGCCACCGTTCAGGATATCCCGGTAGCCAGCCTTGAATCCTTTGGCAAAGTGAAACGGATAGTCCAGGTCGTCGTAGCACCATGACCATTCGTTCCACGCCGCCTGCGCCCGACATTTGTTTCGCAGTTTGGTTTCATGTCTGACGAGTCCATCCTGCATCGAAGCGCATCCGCTCAGCACCATGACCGCAGTCATCAGCAGAATTGTGAATTGTGATTTGTTCATATTGTCTGACTCCGGCATACGAATCGAATTCGCTTCAACTGATCCGGTGTTTCTGCTTCTCTTACTGTGCTACTCCGCGAACGGTAGAGGCATTCCTTCATCAATACCCACACTGGCAATGCGCTCTGCGGCCAGCTCCAATGATCCTCTCACACCTTCATCTGTCTCCAGGTCATACCGTTCGACCAGTCGTTCCAGAATCATCTCGCTTCGCCCTGGAAACTCACTCAGTGTCAGAGCTGCCAACCCACGAACAGTTGATGAAGTATCATCCAACCGCATCAGTGAAGCCTGTACGGCATCGTCAGACCACGGCGTTCCTTCCAGCCGTCGCAAAGTCCCGGTCACCTGACTGCGGACGACTGCATCCGGGTCTTCTGACAGTTTGAGCAACATCTGTATCACTGGTTCACTGACAAGACCTCGAGTCAGCAAGGACTCACAGGCCACTGAGGAAACGAGCGGCGTATCGTTCAGACAGTGCTGTTCAAGCGCTGTGTCTACTCGAGAATCATCTGCCGGAACATCGGCCAGAAGCGAAGCAGCAACCGCACGTCGTTCCAGATCGTGGCTTTCATTGAGCACTCGCAACAGAACATCGACGTTTGATTCCGTCTCGCTGGCGAGGTCAGTCATCACTTGTGCCGCTGATGCTGCCTTCACCTCGGCCAGTGATATCAGTTGGTTTTCAGGAGCCGTGACCTCAGGAATCGATTCGACCGAAGAGACGCCCTGCGTTGAGATCCCAACTGCGGTTGAAACAACGGACGAAGCAACTTCCAGTTTAGGTTCTGGTGGAACCGGAGAAAGCGTCACGACGCCGGGGAAGGCGATTGGAATCTGAGGCTGAATGACGACTGTTGACTCAGGCACCAACGTGGCCTCATCCGTGCGAACCGAGCCCGCATCAAGGTCATTGGTTTCAGCCAGCAGCGTTTCACCTTGAATCTCTGACTCTGCGGGCTGATGGCCACGAAAGTCTCGCGGTTGATTCATTGACTCAATGCGAGCGATCGCTGTGCGAGCCTGAATGCTGGATGGATTCTGAACGAGTACCCGTTCGTACATTGATGCAGCACGATCAAGATGTCCCTGCTGTTCAAAGACCTTCGCGATCGCCAGAAGTCGCTGAGGCGGAGCATTGTCAGTCCGTCGTCCTGGGCCGCGCACTGCGATAGTGCTGTTGACAGCACAACCTGCGCTGCCAGCACATATCAGCACTCCCAATGTGAGTCCGATCAACGGACGATGTGATCGCATAATTCTGTTCCCCCAACAGACGACATGCGCTGCGTGACTCTGTGGCAGACATCCCAATGAATGTCAGGCCGCGTGTCACTCAACCTGCTGATTCCTTCAGCCCGTCATACCTGGCCGCACCGGAACGCAAGCGGAGCGTGGATTGACGCGCCGCGCAGATTGCCGGTGTAACCGTTTCATTGATCGGTACCGATACACTCAGAAAATCCGTTCAATCCCCAAAAAACCGGGTATTCCCCCAAATCGGCGCCAGCTCTCAACAAATTGTCGAAACTCACAGGTTGAGCTAAAGTGCCAGATCGCCAGCCGTTGCCTTTTGCAAATGCAGCTATGACATTTCTAAGCCTGTTGTTAGTGAGCTTCGTCCTTTGGACGGTAGTTGGCATGCGTCCGCTGATGCGTGGGCTTACCGCTGCAAATGCATTGCAATGGGCGACCGTTGCGTTGTCTGTCGTTGTGGCCGCAATCGCATGTCAACTCTCTGGGATGGTCCCTGAAAGCTACGCTTCCTGCCTGCACTATCTGGCTGCAACGTTGCTGCTCACTCCGCTGGTGGACATCCTGGGAGCCCGAAACCCGGGGCATCGCGCATGGCCCTGGTTCGTCGTGTGCCCCATGATTGTCGTACTCCAGTGGCCGGTGATATCGCACCTGATGTCCGAACAGACAACGACTCAGTTCGAAGTCCCGATCCCGGCACTGATCGGATTTCTATTGATCCTCATCATGGGTGCCGGGAACTACTTCGGAACGGCAAATACAGCAGCCTGCCTGTTTGGAACAGCCGGAATCATCCTGTTTGTACTGCCGGTCACGCCGTGGCTCAGTTGGCCCGGCCACGGATTCGTACTGGCCAGCACCGTATGTCTGACGATTTCAGCATTGCTTGCCGAAGGCCGAATGAAGTCCAGTGAACAATGCGCCCGCCACGTCAGTTTATGGCTCGACTTCCGAGACACCTACGGGCTTGTCTGGGCTCGTCGAGTGATGGACCGGATCAATCAGTTCGCCGACCGGGAGAAATGGGATGTCGTGATGACGCTCGGTGGATTCGAACCTGCGACGGATGACGCAATTGGAAGCAACGATCTACACAATCGGCCGATTGAAGTGCTCAGGTGGGTTCTGCGTCGATTCGCCAGCGAAGAGTTTCTCGATCAACGACTAGCGGAATCGAATGAAGACTCCTCGAATGTCGCCAGTCAATAATCACAGATCCGGCGTTCACCCCGCGAGTGCATCCGCAACGTCGGTTCGGTATGCGGTCATCGCAGGCAGGAATCCCACGATTGCCGCCAGCCCCAGCAACACAGGAAACAGGATCAGTTCCATTGGATCGAGTGTCCACGGATCCAGCAGCAATCCTGTTCGCTCAACCACCGTCGGCGCCGCCGCAATCGCCAGACCGTGCCCGACCAGCCAGCCGACGATGCCACCGCCTACACAAAGTACGATGGATTCGGTCAGCACGATTCCGAATACGCTTCCCCGGCGAGCGCCCAAAGCACGCATGATTCCAATTTCGCGTTTTCTGTCTGACATACTGTTGTAGATACTGACAAAAATGCTGATGCCGGACACCAGAATAATCATCGCAGTCAGAATCAGAAGTCCCATTTCTATGTTACCAAGCACATCGGTCATGAGTTTTCGAATTGAATTCATCGGGTTAACGGCCATTGCCTGATAACCCTCTTTCAGTTCCGCACTCAGGTTAATGGCGTCAAAATGGTGGTCAGGCCGGGTCCGCACCAGGACAGCCGTCACTTCCTTAGCTGCATCCGGTGTCTCATGATGGTGATGATGGCCGTCGTCGTGAGATCCCTCATCTGCCGCATGCTTCTTTGCTTCCTCAATCTGCTTCAGCGCGAACTCAAGTCGTTCCGGATCGCTGGCGTAGAACTTCTTCAGGCGGTCCTCAACTTCGTTCAGCGGCGTCTCATGACCTTCAATCGCGTAGAATCCTTCTATGTTCACAAAGACAGTTCTGTCATTGGGTGTTCCGGTTTGCTTGATGACAGAAACAACCGTGAACATCTCGTGATGAACATGAGTCCCGTCAGCACCACCGTGGATGATCTGGAACTGTGAGCCAATATCCCAGTTGTTCTTGCGGGCCACCTCGGAACCGATAATCGCATCAAAGTGGCCGGTAATCTGATTGCCGCGAACCAGAAACTTCTTTCCCGGTGTGTAGTCGTTTTCGAAGTACTCTGCCGTCGTACCAACCAACGGGAAATGTCCCTCCTGCGTCACATCACCGAACGCCATTGGCACAGCAGAAACAACGCGTCGATCTTCCTGAAGCTGCTTGTAGTACAGATAAGGCAGGTTCTCACTCGCGGGCTGGACTCGATACACCGCACTCAGCACCAAAGCCAGTTCACCACCACGCTGATGCCCAACGACAAGATCATAGGCAATTGTGTTCTGATTGAATGCCGATCTCACCGCGCCGGAAATTACGAGTACCACGACCATGAGCATCACGCCCAACGCGACACTTACCCCTGTCAAACAGCTGGCGAGACCACGCTGACAAATACTCTTCCATGCGATGGCAACAAGATTCATGCCACTGACTCCTGCGAAACGCCATCCGGACGATTGAATTCCTGAAGCCGGTCGACGCGATCAAATTTTCCTGCAACGTCCATGTCGTGAGTCACCATCAGCAATGTCACTTTATTTTCGTGACAGGTGTCTCGAATCAGGTTCAGAATCAGATCCTGATTGGCCGGATCGACATTCGCTGTTGGTTCGTCTGCCAGCAGCAGAGCAGGGCGGTTGGCCAGAGAACGCGCTACAGAAACACGTTGCTGTTCTCCGACTGACATTCGCCCTGGCAGGTGATGTCGCCGACCCCCCAGGCCGACGCGGTCCAGCAGTGACTCCGCAAAACCCCGGTCGGTCTTGCCACGGGAAAACGTCATCCCCAACAGAACATTTTCCAGTGCCGTAAATCCAGGCAGTAGATTGAATGTCTGAAAGACAAACCCAATCTTCTCTGCTCGAAACCGGTCACGCACAACTTCCGGCAACTGAGCGATCTCAGTCCCGCTGATTGTGACCTTGCCGGAGTCGGGAGTCAGAATCCCGGCAACGACGTTCAAGAGTGTCGTCTTGCCACCTCCGCTCGAGCCAACCAGGGCAGCCTGTTCGCCCTGAGTCAGTTCATAGCGTTCAATCCCCAGAACCGGCAACGGCTTGCCATTGGGCTCCCGGTAGCTCTTCTTCACGTTCTCCAGTAACAGCGACATTCCGTTTGCCCCATACGCCGGAGAGCCGTGTCTCCTGCAAATCCAATCCTCCCGACAACAGCTAACGGGAGTCTGACATCGATCGTTCGACTACTGACCGGATTTGAATCGATACAACTGTCCGAATGTCGTCGTAAAGTAGACATCACCGGCTTCATCTTCTCCAAAGCTCATCACCGGCTGCTTCTTCCCGGTAAGCGAGTCATTAGACGTCACCTTCCCACTTGCTTTGTCATACTCCAACGCCCACAACAAACCGGTCACGTAGTCGGCATACACGTACTTTCCGACGAGCTCCGGAACTCTGCTGCCTCGATATACAACGCCACCGGTAATCGACTTGCCAATGTCGTGATGGTATTCCCAGATCGGATCGATCAGGTCGCCCTGCGTGTCATTTCCATCCGGACGAAACCAGTGCATCGCTTCGCGGACGTTCCATCCGTAGTTTCCTCCGGACTGAATGATGTTGATTTCTTCCCAGATGTTTTGGCCAACATCAGACGCCCAGAAATCTCCGGTTTCGCGATCAAATGACATTCGCCAGACGTTTCGCAGTCCGTAGGCATAGATTTCCGGAGCGGCCGGGACTTCTTTGTCCTTTCGTCGACCAACCTTCACCATCGTATTCACAAATGGATTGTCTTTCGGAATCGCGTAGTTCCTGCCTTCGTCCGTATGGTCGACATCAATTCGAAGAATCGAACCCAGCAACGTGGTCAGATTTTGTCCGTTCCCTTCGGGATCACCACCTGACCCGCCATCACCCAGGCCAATGTACAGCATTCCGTCCGGTCCAAACGCCAGCGTTCCTCCGTTGTGATTCCAAAACGGCTGCTTAATCCGCATCAGCTCGATTTCCGATTCCGGATCCGCCTTGTTGGGATTGTTCTTTGACACCGTGAACCGGGTCACAACCGAAGTGAGGTCTGCGTCTGCTGTCGTGTAATAAAGGTAAAAGTATCCGTTCTCCCGGTACTTTGGATGAAAGGCCAGCCCCAGAAGGCCCTCCTCGTTCTTGCTGTCGCGGTAAACGCACTGTTCGTCGATGTCGAGAAAGACTTCGGACTCTTCTGCATCCTGATCATTCTCAAAGACTCGAATCACGCCTTTTTGTTCGACCACAAAGATCCTGTTGGTGCCATCACCGGCATGAGTGACAACGAGTGGGCGATCAAAAGCCAGATCCGGAAATGCCAGTTCCACACTGACATCCAAAGAGCCTTCCTGTACGTCTGCAGCCGTGCATACGGTTCCTGAGAACAAACAAACGACGACAAAAAGGTATTTCACGAGTATCTTCCTCTGCTTCAGTCACAGGGCAAATACGAATACTCCGCGCATACAGGCCCTGAGACATTGCATACGCAACTCGATGTAGAGACCGCGAATGAAGTTCGCGGAATCGCACCAGATTCCAGCAGAATCTCAGCGTAGTGAGCCGTTACACCGAATTCAACAATGGACTCCTACTCTGTAAACATCCCGGACTCGACCGTAACGTCTCCCAGATCAAGAATGTCCTCGGCAAGGTCCAGTTCCCAGCTGCCGGACTTGAGTGTTCTGGACTGCGTTCCCTGCTTGACCGCCCTCAGATACCCAGGTCGCTCATGCCAGAATCGGAACGTCCAGCTTCCGCGCGGTACATGTGCAATCTCGAATCGCCCGTCCTTGTCAGTCACTGCAGAATACGGGTGATCGGTAATGATGATGTAGGCTCTCATCCACGCATGGATTGAACAGTCAATTCGAACCGGCTGAGACTCCACTCTGGAAAAAGACTTTTCCAGAGCCTGTCCTCTTGGAATCACCTCACTGAACGGATCATTCCGTCGAGCATACACGGCCACATTGTGAGCAATCGGATCACTGCTCGTGACCTGCCACACCTGTCCTGTTCGCAGGCACGCCATTCGCGGTACGAATTCGCACCGAACATTATCCAGCTTCGCCGGGACTGACTTCGGCTCCGCGTACGATGGATGGACCGGAACCTCTTCTTTGGCTCGCAGATAGATGGCAACATTCCGGAGGCCATTGTTCTCCGGATGCACCAGCAAAGACTGATCCATCAGCCCAAACTCGCCGCAGTATTCCTCATCACGCGTCACATCGACGGATGCCGGTTCAGGAACGTCTCCATCCAGAACAATTCGTCCCCGTATTGTCGTCCAGGCTGAGTCAGCCGCAAATGAAGGCATTCCCAGACAGAAGATCCCAACCAGGACTGCCAGGCAGCTTAATCGACACACAACAAATTCCTTAACACTGGCACCCGAAAACGTTCCGCAAACAACACGATCATCGACGTGCCGTCACAAGACAGAGATTGCTCTGCGATCTTCCCATGACCAACCAATCAACAACCGATTAAACGAAAGAGTCAGACCGTCTGCAACATTCGCTCCTCGTGCATCCCGATAATACCGCCTCCCGAGTCGCACCACCGGGTATCAAATGTCCACTGCGCTCAGCCAAACCGCAGGTTCCGCTGAACAACCTCGCCGCATTCCGACTTTGCAGCGAGAACAACGCGACATGCGCCGCCTGTTTGTGGGCCTCATCTGTATTCTGATTGGCGTTGGAGTCCAGATGGTTCACAGCGCCAGTCTGACATCCATGCCCAGTCAGGCGGAAACAGTCTTCCTGTCTCGACACCTTGTTTATCTGACGTTTGCTGCATGCTGCGGATTTGTTGCCGCTCAGATCCGTCCGAGCCTGCTGCAGAAACTTGCATGGCCGGGACTGCTGTCACTGATCGTCCTGCTTGTCCTGGTCCTCATTCCAGGAGTCGGAACACGCGTCAACGGATCTCAGCGATGGCTTCGCTACGGAATGATGTCACTGCAGCCATCAGAACTGGGCCGGTTGATTCTTCCGGTCGTGGCAGCCGATCTGCTGACGAGGCTCCGGACTTCCGGCTACTCCCTGCGAACAGTCGCTCGTACGATTCTGCCACTGGTGGTTGTGCTCCCGCTTATCGCCAAAGAACCGGATCTGGGAGCAACCGTTTTTCTGGCAACGGGTTACCTGATGGCCCTCTTCATCGGTGGATGGCCGCTCCGCTACTTCGTCGCTTCAGCTGCGCTGGCGATTCCTGCGGCTGCATCGCTGCTGATCCTGAAGCCCTATCAGATGAAGCGCATCACCGGTTTCATCGCCGCATGGCAGGACTTGTCTCAGGCTCCGTGGCAGATCCGACAGTCGCTGTTGTCGATGGGTGCCGGAGGACTGCAGGGAACCGGAGTGGGCAGCGGATGGCAGAAACTCAGTTACCTGCCCGAAGCCAACACAGATTTTGTGTTCGCGGTCATCGGAGAAGAACTGGGACTGGCAGGCACACTGACTCTCATCATTCTGTGGATGGGAGTCCTCGTCACGGGCCGCGCAGCGCTGCAACATCTGCGACGTGACTCATTCGCGTGGATTCTCGGCACAACGCTGGTACTTCAGCTCGTCCTGCAGGCGCTGGCGAATGTGGCCGTAGTGACCGCGATGGTGCCTCCAAAAGGAGTCCCGCATCCGCTCATCAGCTACGGAGGCACCAACCTGCTGGTCAACGTCGTAGCAGTTGGCATTGTGGTGGCCATGGCCCGAGGAGACCATAGCCAAACGCCTGAATACGATCCCGTTGCCGACGCGGCCTGACGATTCGGCCGCGATCGCTATTCGTAACGAGTGATAATGTGGTAACCGAACGGCGTTTCAACAATCTCACTCAGCCCGCCAACTTCCAGTGCGAATGCAGCATCGTTGAACGCCGGGTCCATCACGCCCTCTGGAAACTCACCCAGATCGCCGCCACGTGGTCCCGATGGCCCGTCACTGTATTCAGCTGCCAGCTCCGCAAAATCGCCTCCTGCCTGGACCTTCTCAAGACACTCATCCATCCGTGCCTTTGCCTCGGCTTTGGAACGAGTGATCGCTGCATCAGCCCGCTCGGATCCATCATACTGCACCAGAATATGACGAGCTCTGATCTTTCGAGGCAGGGGCTTCCGAAGAATGACGTGATACCCGAACTGGCTTTCTACTGGATCACTGACCGCACCAATCTTCAGCTTCATTGTTGCATCACTAAACGGTTTGACCATCCGCCCCGGAGCGAACACTCCCAGATCACCACCGTTGCGAGCACTTGGTCCGTCTGAATGTTCTCTAGCGAGTGCCGGGAAGTCTGCTCCCTCAGCACGAGCCTGCCTCGCGATGTCAGTGGCCAAAGCCAGCGCTTCTTCTTTTGTTCGCGTGATCGTGTCAGCCGCACGCATGCTTCCAACGAACTGAATCAGGATGTGAGCGGCATTCAGATCACTAACGAGTTCTTTTCGAAGGATGATGTGATAGCCAAACGGAGACTCGACGGGATCACTCACACCACCGATCGGTAACTCTGCTGTGGCAGCTGAAAACTCGGGCACCATCTGTTGCGGAGCAAAATTGCCAAGATCTCCACCGCCAGGACCACTTGGGCCATCGCTGTGCTCTTTGGCCAGCGCCGCAAAATCGGCCCCCTCTGCCTTGGCCAGAGCTGCAACCTCTTTCGCCAGTTTCAGTGCCTCTTCCTTTGTCCGAGTCACCCCTTCGCTGGCGCGTTCGCTGTCCTTGTGCTGAATCAGAATATGGGCTGCATTGAGCTTCGACGGGGCTGCTGGTTTAGGTTTCGCTGAAGTCGTCGGTTTGGCCGGAGTTGTTGCAGGTGTATCCTGACCACATCCGACAACGGCGCTGACAAGAACGGCGAGGAAAGTACAATCGCGAAGGAGTCGAATCATGACAGATCCTGGTGGGACAAGGCAGCCAAGAGGCAGGGCGGAAGGAATTGAGTACGGATGACACAAGTGTCAGCCGGTGGAATTGTATCCAGTTGAAGATCTGAACTGACAACCAGAATCGACGGCAGCTCAATTTTGTTCAAGGCTGAAAGGGTTGAACCCAGGCTTGCTCGAAATCACCTTTTTCGCTGGGATTCGGATGCAGCTGCGAAGAAGTCACGACAGCGCGAACATACAGTTCGTCACCTTTGAACGTGTACGACGCTTTCGTTCCTGTGACCGTCTTCAACACTTCACCGACTTCGTCGCTGTAGACACGTGTCAGCCCGTCGGCCAGACTGGCATCATCGGAAGCTGGTCGGGACTGGTCGTCGAATCCTTTGCGGGTCCCGATGAAATCGATGGTGTATGTCACATTCGGTTCGGCGGCGACCTCAACAACCAGGTCCGTGTCATTCTTCCGGACCGATGTCAGGGACACTCCGGACGATGAATAGAACCTTCCGGCTTCGAGTGCAGTTATCAGAGCATCCGGCGTAAGGCTGTCGGTCAGCACCATCACCCAGCCCCGGCCTGGCTGAGACTCCACACCCGGTTCATCAACGTGGTAACTATGCCCATCGTCAGTCGCCAGCCCGTACATGATCGGCAGATCCAGCTTCGCCAGTCTCCAGGTGTTGATGATGTCCCACATCCGTTCCGTTGAAGCATGCTTATCATCACCGCCATTGTGGACGGAAGGATGGCCATTGTAGACCTCGTAGAAGTTCTCCCCGACGATCTGCATCAGCTGTTCGGCTGTCACGGCATAACCGAAGTTCGGATGGTTCAAGTGCACGATCGTCTTTTCGCCAGTCCGTTCGCGCCGTGAAACAGCAGCACTGATGTTGCGCTGCAACACATCGACGACAGAATCACCTCCCAAAGGAGGCAGCACTTCCGACACGTTTGTGGCACACAGATGAACAGGCAAGCGTCCAAACCGATCGGTGATCTCCTCACCGTGGATCAGCAGATACTCCTGAGGTACCACCAGCAGGTCGAAGATCTCATCGAACTGCTTGAGCCGCACTTCCCGGCGTCCTTCGTTGTCTCGCAACTCAACCCAGTCAGCCGGTAAGTCAGCGGCCTTCAGCTTGTCAAATGCTGTGGCCCCGCCTTTGTTCTTCTCAACATCAATCCAGCGTTCCTTGTTGAGCAATGTGTTGTGATCGGTGAAGACGAGGAACTGATAGCCGTGGTCGCGGTACCACTGAGCAATCAGCTCCGGATACTGATCGCCGTCACTCCACAACGAATGCGTGTGCATATTGCCTTTATGCCAGGCCATGGAACCATCAGCCTTCAGGCTGGTCGGTTCACCAGCGACAGTACACTGGAACAACTGGACGGTCAGTAACAATATGGCAGGCGGTATTGACTTCATCACAGGACAACTCGTGCTCGAATACGAATGGAACTCCTACAAACTGCAGACATTGTGAGTCAGGCACCGACAGAAGGCCAGGCACTTTGCAGATTTCCGGATCGACAACAGAAGGAATGAATCTCTGTCATTAGGTTTGTCGCAGCTCAGTCGACCGTTCACAATGCTGTGAGTCCCACCACATCAAAGCTTTGCATCCACCAACCCCTGGAAATCAAAAATGTTGAATCGACGCGCATTCATGAAGACATCCAGCGCCGCAGCAACGATTCTGGCCGCACCGGCGTTTGTCCGGGGTCAGAATCTGAACTCAAAACTGCAACTCGCTGGCATCGGTTGTGAAGCCAAAGGCTGGGATGACATCGACCATATGGCCAGTCATGAACAGGCACAGTTTGTCGGATTCTGCGATGTCGATCTCGGCCGAACGGCCAGAGTCCGGGACCTCAATCCGGATGCCCCCGTATATCAGGATTTCCGTGAGATGATGGCGGAGCTCGGTGACACGATCGATGCTGTCACTGTGTCAACCCCGGATCACATGCACGCTTTTATTGGACTGGATGTGATGAGGCAGGGAAAGCACGTTTACTGCCAGAAACCGCTGACTCACAATGTGTGGGAAGCTCGTCAAATGACGCTGCAGGCGAAGAAGTCAAATGTCATCACACGGCTCGGAAACCAGATTCATTCGCACCAGTTTTATCGCACAGGCGTGAAAGCGATTCAGGACGGCACGATTGGCCAAGTGAAAGAGGTCCACAGCTGGTGCGCCGCCACTGGTCACGGCAAGTCATTTCATATCAGTCGGCCTGAAAACCCCGTCGGTACTCCTTCATCACTCAACTGGGATCTGTGGGTTGGAGTCGCCCCGATGCGTCCGTACGGCGGAGACCGCATCTACCATCCATGGGGCTGGCGTGACTGGCAGGACTTTGGTAACGGCTCACTGGGCGATTTTGGCTGTCATATCCTCGATCCGGTGTTCACAGCATTGGAAATCGACCAGGCCCCGACAGAATTCAAAGCCGATCACAGCGGGATGAACCGAGAAGTCTGGCCGGCTCAGACAGTCGTCTCCTACACATTCCCGGGAACCAAATGGACAGCCGCCGAAACGTTGCCAATTACGTGGTACGACGGAGGCCGCCTGCCGCCGAAACGAGGTCCTCACCTGCCAGCAAACGAAGGGCTGCCGAGCAGTGGCTCGTTATTCATCGGTGAAAAGGGCAGCCTGGTTCTGCCTCATGTCGCCGCGCCACGGTTGTACCCGCACGCCACCATGGAGACTCTGGAGAGTCTGGATCACTACCACGGCTGGATCGATGGCTGCATCAGCGGTAAACAACCCAGTGACGGATTCGACTACGGCGGGCCACTCACCGAAGCAGTTCTGCTCGGCAACATCGCCGTCCGTTATCGCCTCACGAAACTGCAGTGGGACGCCGATGCGATGAAAATCACAAATCACGATGAAGCGAACAAGTGGCTGCGGCGGGAATACCGAGACGGCTGGGATATTGCAGCTGTTGAATAACATGGCCAGCAGCCGTGTTGCTTTCCGCACAGTTTGAATCTGCTGTTTTCCCGACGCCGGAAACATCCACCTGAATGGAATCCCTCGCAAATTGAAGGATCAAGTATGAGAGTACTCCATCAGGCCGTATCAGAAGGTTGCTGCCTTCTGAATCTCGATGCGCGGACGATGCCCGAAATCATCGATGCCGGAGTGCGGTTTCTGGTGGAATCGGGCAGGCTGTCTGCCAACCTTGAAGACATAGTCGCTGACGGAGTCAAAGAACACGAACGGAGTGTCCCCACAGCAATCGGACAAGCCTGCGCGGTTCCACACTTCTACGATGACCGGATCGAACAGTCGCACTTGCTGTTCATCCGCCTGAGGCAACCGGTCAACCTGGGCGCACCTGACGGCGTCGGCACGCGTTACGTCTTCCTGCTGATTGGGCCGACCGACCAGACGGTTCAGCATCTGGATACGCTATCCAACATCGCCCGTCTGATGTCAGACAATGTGTTTCACTTTGAAGCCATCTACGCGCCCAATCAACAGGGAATTGCGGATGCAATTCAACGGCACGTACAACGCATGTCACTGGCAGTGCCACCGAAACCTCGTGAAGTGAGTGCCGGGCTGCAGTCCGGTTATATACCATTCGCCGGGTTGATCGCCGATCTCAGGCGACGGCTGCCGCACTATGCGGATGACATTCAATCCGGGCTGCACCCCAAATGCATTGCATCGATTGTATTCATGTTCTTCGCCTGTCTGGCACCAGCCGTCGCCTTCGGCGGCTTCATGGGACAGGAGACCAGAGGCCTCATCGGCGCGCCCGAAATGCTGATGGCAACAGCTGTCTGTGGCCTCGTATATTCACTCGTCGCGGGCCAGCCTCTGACAATCATCGGCGGGATCGGCCCGTTATTGATCTTCACAATCATCCTCTATCAGTTATGCGACGACTACCAACTGAGCGATCAGTTTCTCGGCGTGTACGGCTGGGTGGGACTGTGGACGTCGTTGTTTACGCTGTTGCTGGCAGTGACAAACGCCAGCAACCTGATGAAGTACTTCACGCGCTTCACCGATGAGATCTTCTCGGCCCTCATGTCGCTGATCTTCATCTACAAGGCCATTGAAGCCCTGTCGAAAACATTTGCAGAAGCCAATGCAGATCCTGGTGGTTCGATGGAGAAAGCACTGCTGGCTTTGGTCCTGGCAATCGGCACGTTTTACATCGCCGTTTCGCTGGTCGGGTTTCGTCGCAGCCAGTACCTGTTTCCGTGGATGCGGGAAGCTCTGGCGGATTTCGGACCATCCATCGCACTCGGCTGCATGATCGCAGTCGCGTGGTGGATCGGCAGCGAAGACACGCTGGACACTCTGCAGGTTTCGACCGCAACCAACAACAGCCGAACCAGCCTGTTCGTCGATCTCGGAAGTGTTCCCACCTGGGCAAAGTTTGCAGCCGCCGTGCCGGCAGCCCTGGCGACAGTCCTCATCTTCCTGTCACAGAATATCACCGTTCGTCTCGTCAACAGTCCTCAAAACAAGCTACAAAAAGGTGAGTCCTATCATCTGGACCTTGCTGTGATCGGACTGATGATCGGCGGTTGCTCGCTGCTTGGCTGGCCGTGGATGGTTGCCGCTGCTGTAAGATCTTTGGCTCACGTACGAGCGCTGGCCGATGTCGAAGAAGTCGCAACGGCAAGAGGAGGTAAACAGGAACAGATCATTCACGTTCGTGAAAATCGAGTGACCGGCGTGGTAATTCACATTCTTATTGGACTCACTCTGCTGGCGTTGCCACAGCTGGAATATGTCCCGATGGCGGCTCTGTACGGCATTTTCTTGTTCATGGGCTTCATGTCACTACGCGGCGTCCAGTTCATCCAGCGACTCACGCTGTGGCTGATGGATTCCAGAATGTATCCTGTGAATCACTACACCCGCCGCGTTCCGCTCCAAACCATACATCTGTTCACGCTGATACAACTTGTGTGCCTTGTCGTTCTCTGTTACCTCAACATCAGTGACTCGGAAATCCTGCGGATCATCTTTCCGGTCTTCATTGCCCTGCTGGTACCCGTCCGAGCGATCATGGGTCGTTTCTTCGACCCGGATCATCTCGGTTTTCTGGACGCCGACGAAGAACCAGACACCGAAGATGCTCACTGGGTGTGATGCGTCTGCCCAACCGCTCCAGCAGCGGAGAGCCGAAAGAGGAGGTCGATTTTGATGGTTCTTGCTGAGTGCAATGCCAGCTTTCAACACACCCACTGCAAGGGACAACCAGCAACTGTTTGACGATCGGATCTCGCGTCTCAGATGTTGCTAAGCGCTCACCCAGAACTTCAACTCTCATCAAACTCCACAAACAGGACTTCGGCGTCACGTTCTTCTTCACGGAACGTGAGTCCGGTCTGTTCGGAGATTTTTTGAAGAACGACTTTGTAATCGAATTCGAAACGATCCTCAGGCTTCGTCGTCTTGAGATCGTACCAGCGTTCCTGCCAGATAAGCCTCTCATCCGGTAGGTCTGTATCAACGACAACCTTCATCTTGATGTAACCAGCTAGAGATTGCAGCAATACAGTGGGGGATCCACGACCAATGATTTCACCGTATTCACCTTGTCGATGTTCACCGGCGTTCATAGCGATCCGTGATTGTCCGTCTGGCAGTTTGAGTTTGAACTCACCGCTGACCTTGAACACTGGACGTTTGACGGTTCGGAATTCTATCGAAATCGGTCGCTGAACTTCTTCCTCAACAACGGTCTCCAATACCCTCAGCAATTCGGCCACTGGAGCCGACCTACGAAAGACAACGTCGCCGGCCATCACCAGGTCCAGCAGTTCTGCATCACCTACCAGATCCGTACCGTAGATCCCTGTAAGTCGCTGAACGTGACTGCCAAGTCGGGAACTACCGTTTGTGTGGCTGAAGACTTGTTCAAAATTCTCACCATCAAATGACATCAGTCGAGACCATTCGGCAGGAGGATCAGCGAAACGTTCTCCAAGCATTCGCGACACAAAACGCCGGGATCGAGGGAATGGCGGAGTAATTCGTTTCAGCGTTTCACCGTCTTTCAGTGTGTACAGGCGGCGTGCATCTGCTACACCCGCTTGCTCCTCCGGAGTCAATTCATCACTCAACGGTTTGAACGCGGCCTTAAGTTGATTTCGATTCGTGCCGTCAAACACTTCTCGATTGATCCGCCCCGAACCTGAATCAAAGTGGAACACAGCGGCCCCTGCCGGAGCTCCCAGCCGGAAGATATCTTCCGGCAGTCTGATGTTGAATCGAGCTTTCGTAACGGTGCGGACGTCATAACGTTCGAGCTGTCCTTCCCGAAAACTGAAGTCAGCATAGACCGTTGGGAATGGTGGAGAATCTGCTGACGACGTCCAACCAAGCCAGTGTGACTCACGCTTCACCGAACCGTCGGGAGCATACCGAGTCATGCGACGAAAAAAACCAGTACTCCGATCAATACTAGCTTCACCGCGGGTACCAGACTCCGATCGAAACGATGCATGAATGACATCGTCCTCTAATTGAATCTCCACGTTTGGTGGGATCTTCTTCTGCTGCCATTTCATAGGCTGTAGAAAGTCATGCAGCCTTGATTGAGCATATACATTCTCTTTTACCGGTTTCACATTCATCTGCATATTTCCGGCATCCCAACGAACCGATGTCGTCTTGTCAGTGAGGTGAACATCGCCACTCTGCCGTGATGTTTGCAGATGGTCTCCATCGGTGAACAACTCAATCTCGCTCCACGCGGGGCTGCGAACACTCTCTGGATCTTCAAATAGCGAACGCACCAGATCCGTCTGTTGCTCAGGATGCTTCACCAGGTCATGCTTCATCAAGAGCTCACGACATACCTCGACATCAACATCAGCGAACCTTTGCCAACCACCTGAACTGGCATTGAACACAACATGAGCTGTCCTGATAGATTCAACAATCGACCGCGCCCGTTTACTTAGACGCAGGAACTCCTCGTGGATTTCGCCCGTATCGCCTGTTGGCTTCGGGGAATCGGCCTCGTTCTGACTGGTAACCTCGACCGCTTCTTCATCTCCGTTACCCGCCAGTGTTGTGACTGCAAAACTACAAACGACTGCCGCTGCGACAACGACGAAGAGCCAACGTCCGGAAAGGCCAAATTCCGTTGTCGCCGGTTCGCCCAGCACCCGAGCAATCCGTTGCCGCAGATGAGATGGACGATCACCGTCAACCGCCAGCATGGTCGATGTGGATTGACTGGAAGCTGCTCGCTGAGATTTCCATTCGGCGACTCTCAGCAACGATTCGGCGTACCGTACGGGATCAGTGCCTGCTGCAAGCACCATCTCGTCGCAGGCCTGTTCACGCTCACGATGGATGCGTCGGCTGAGATACCACGTGAGTGGATGGAAAAACAGGATTGCTTCGGCGATACGCTGAACGACGATAAAGATGTGGTCCGCTCGCTTCAGATGAGCCAGTTCGTGCAGCAGAACCGATTCCAGTTGTTCAACCGACAAACTATTGACCATTGCCGTTGGCAAAAGAATCGTTGGCCGCAGAATCCCAACGATGGCGGGAACCGCAATTCGCTCACAAAGGGCAACCGCCGGAAGGACCTGTAAGTGCAACCGACCTGCCTGCTGTCGAACGGAGTCGAAAACAGATCCTTCAGACAGTGGGCGGCATCTTGTCCGGAGTTGTTCACAGTTGCTGATATTCCACCCCAGCCGTACCAGCATGGCGATCACACCTGCCACGTAAAGGAGACTCACGGAAGCCGCCAGCCATCCTCTGTGGCCGGTCAGCCATTGACTGATGTTTGATTCGAGCTGAGCTTCTTCATGGTCCCGCGTTTTGGACTCAACCGCTGGCGATGCAGCCGCAAAGCTGTCTCCGGCATCGCGAAATTCTTCTGCCGAAACACTGCCACTGGTTGCCACCATTGATACAGCTTGCGTCTGAACAACATGCTCCCGAACCTGTACTGTGTCTTCTCTGGCCGAACGATTGACCATCAGGGCCGCAGGCAGACAGGCGACGAACAGGATCAACGCAGAATAATTCGCCCAATAACGAACATGAGCCGAGGCTGATCGCAACAGGCCGTTGGCAATCCTGATGATGGCACCAATTGCCATTCCTGCGGCACTGACATACAGCAGTGTCAGGGTCAACTGCCAGCAAAGATTCGTCCACATGGCCTGGTCAGTCATTGTTGTTTTCCTTTGCCTTGCGGCTAATCAAACGTCGGATGGCCTTGAGTTCGTCAGAATCCACGTCGTGAGTTTCCAAGAGTTCGAGCATCACTGATTGAGCCGACCCGTCGAAAACACGACTGACCAGGTCATTCAGCATTCCTCGGCTGACCTGCTGTTCATCCGGAATCGGAGAGAATTCAAAAGCGCGGCCTCGCTTTGTACGTTTAAGGTACTTCTTCTTCACCATGATGTTCATGATGGTGATGACCGAACTATGACTGAGCGGTCGGTCGGACTGCTCAAGGGCAGTCCGAACTTCGTCAACCGTCTGAGGCGACGACTGCCAGAGTGTCTTGAGGATGGCAAGTTCGAGTTCGGTCGGATACCGGGACGGTTGGCGTGGCATGGGCTCTCCTTGTATTTAATTCATTAAATTATCTAGGAGAGTGATGCACGTCAACCGTGCATCTAATTAATTAAATCAACAATCGCTTTGTCCGCTGCATCAGTCTGCTACGGTTCTACAGAAGTGAAGAATTCGGACGTGTGAGAACTGCGATGACAAATGAACTTCAGTTTGTTGAACAACTCCGACAGCAGTTTGCTGCGAAGGCGCCAGTCTCAACGGGGATTGGTGATGATGGGGCGGTGCTGAGAAATCCGGATGGCAGTGAAACGGTCATCGTGACCGACATGCTGCTTGACGGTGTTCATTTTGATCTGAGTCGCACTTCAGCCGAACTAGCCGGCCGCAAGGCAGTTGCCGTAAACCTCAGTGATCTGGCTGCAATGGGATGTCGACCGACCGCCGCATTTGTCTCCATCGCTGTTCCGAAACTGGCGGAATCGAAGCGACTGCTCGCTGAACTGTACCGGGGAATTCAAAGTCTGTCGGACCAGTACAACTTCACGATAGCCGGTGGCGACACCAACTCATGGAAAGGACCGTTTGCTATCAACGTCTGCATGACGGGAGAACCGTTTGGTGACCGGTCCATTCTTCGGTCGGGTGCCAGGCCGGGAGATACACTGCTCGTCACCGGACCGTTGGGAGGTAGTCTGGCATCCGGACGTCATTTGTTGTTTGAACCGCGACTCAAAGAGTCTGAATGGCTGACTACCCACTGCGACGTTCATGCCGTGATGGATATCAGCGACGGCCTGGCCATTGATCTGCACCGCATGATGACTGCCAGTGATACTGGAGCCACACTGACCGCCGAACAGATTCCGGTGCATAACGACGTCTCCTCGCAACTGCCCGCGAAAGAACGACTGAATGCAGCACTGTCTGATGGCGAAGACTTTGAACTACTCATAGCGATGCCACAAAAGGCGGCGGCAGTGGCCCGGCAATCCATCCCCACTGGTTGTCGCTTGACAGTTGTCGGACATGTCACAGAAGAACGCGGATGCCGGATTGTGAATGAATCTGGACAAACAAGTGAACTACCAGCGACCGGATGGCAGCACGGATAGACGGCTTCGGATTGACATGGTCGTCCCAACTCATGGGATGCCTGTCCCACAGGCTCATTCGCACCCAGCGTAATAGTCTGCACTTGAAATAAGGAAAGCAGGAATACAGGAATGAAATGTCCTGAGCTTTTCCTGATTTCATGCTTTCCTTATTCAGTTAATCGGACTTACGGGCAAAAGTTTCTGTCAGTTCGAACCCACGAGTTCTGGTTTGGCGACCACATCGTCGGTGGACTGTTCAACAGTGGCTTCTGGTTCCGCCTTGCGGCTCTTCCACCATTCATAGAAGTCGTTGCCCAACAGCGCGATTGCCCAGGCAGCACAGACAGCGACAGAGACTGCCATCTGCCCAATCACGCCCAGATAAGGAAAACAGCCGAACCGAACCGCGACAAACGTGGCACAAAATGCCAGCACCTTCATCAGTGAGGTCATCAACGGATAGCTGATCTGCTTTACCGGTCGGCAATATGCGAGGATCGTGATTGAGAATATCGCATAGGTGATGACTCCGGCCCAGGCAGCTCCCCAGGCACCGATCTGTGGAATCAGAATCATGTTCACACAAACATTCACGATCAGTGCAGCAATGGATCCCGGAATCAACAGCTTCGTCCGTTTGCTCAGCAGAGCCGGAACTTCAAAATGAAAACTCAGGCCAAACACAAAGAAGCCCAGCAGAATCACGGAGATCAGATCAATCGACTGGCTGTAGTCATCCGACGTGAGCCACGGCAGCACCGGATGAACCGTCAAACTGGCTCCCAGAAACAGGATGCCAATCCCGGACACGAACCAGCGGAACATGCGTGAGAATTCCTGCTGTGAGTTGGGCAGGCGATCGATTTCATAGATCGACACATGCCAGATAGAAAGAAACGGCAACAGGCACAACGTATGAACCGCAAACCCAATCTTATGAGCCAGCGCGTACACTCCCACCTGTTCCAGAGTCTGATACATCGTCAGCAGATAGCGGTCGACTTCGTGCAGCATCATCGATGCAAGTGATGTGACAATCAGAGGTCGGCTGAACTGCAGCATCTGCCTCAGGATCGGGATATCGATACTGAAACCACCACGGGTCTTCAGAAAGACAGCCAGCAGAACAACAGTGTTAGCCGTTGTCGCAAGCAGGTTACCGATGAGCAGCCCTTCGACTCCCATTTTGAGGCCGACCAGAAACCAGACATTCAGGCCAACATTCAGAAATAAACGCCCCATGGAGATTCCAACGAACACTCCGGACCATTTGAGAACACGCAGATAAGCATCAACCGTCTGACCAATCGCAGCGACGATAATGGTGATGGCCGTCAGCGTATAGAACCACGCTCCAGCTGAAACGTCACCGCCCAGAGTCAGATCAGACAACGTCTGACGAAACAGCCATATCGGCAGACACACGGTGCTGGCAATCAACGTGACAGACGTCAGCCCGGTCCACCACACTCGGTCGAAGTGCTGTTCATCATCCCCATCGAAATGATGGCGACTGATCGCCGGAATCATCCCACCCGCAATCAGAGTCGACAGCAGGGCAGCGGTGAGATCCAGCAGTGCGATGATTCCATATTCGGCAGGAACCAGGCAATGCGTGTAGAGCGGAAGCATCAGAACCGACGCCATCCGCGTCAGAATCTGACCGATCATGTAGATGGACGAATGCTTCAACAGGTCGCGAACAGGTTTCATGATACTGCCAGGAGGGGACCACAGGACACAATGAGGGCGCTGGAGGAGCGCGTCCTGAAACCTAGGTCACGAGCAGCAGGCACCTCGATAGCCCGTTGCTGCAGCCCCACAAATCATTCGGCAAGGGTCCGATCGTCCGGATTATGCAGAATCTTGGTGGTACGAATCATTGCAGCAATCTGCCACGAATCGCTTTTTCTGTCTCCTCAATGCTCCCGAACAGAGGAGAGTTGCGATACTGGATTGTTATCATTCGTGCCGCTTCAGGACTGCACACGAACCGGCAACCGTACCCTTAACTTGAACCTGGCGAAATCACAGCCAGGCGATTCAAAAAGCGACACAAAGTATTGCAGACGCAATGAATATCTTAATCACTGAAGATGAAATCCAGGAACGCGTGCGGGCATTGGGGGTTCGTATCAGCGAGCAGTATTCCGGGCGACCATTGACGGTTCTGGGAGTGCTTACAGGCAGCATTGTACTACTCGCAGATCTGATACGAGCCACCAGTATTCCACTTCGAGTCGCGTTGATTGAAGCGTCCAGCTATGGCGGCACACGAACAGAACCCGGCAAACTTACGATCAACAGCGGACTCGTACCCGATCTGAAAGGACGCGATGTCGTCGTGCTGGACGACATCTTTGACACCGGAAACACGATGGTGGGCCTGTATGAGGCCGTCAAAGAATTTGAACCTGCCAGCATTCGATCGGCTGTTTTGTTGTGGAAGACGGATCGAACTGTCGTCGAAATGGAACCTGATTATTTCTGTTTTCAGATTCCGGACGAATTTGTCGTAGGGTATGGACTGGACTACAACGACGAATTCCGCAACCTGCCGTTCATCGGTGTTCCGGATGAAGACGATCTGCATCATGCGGTCACCAGCAGTGATACATAGAATTTTCATTAGGCACTACGGTATCCAGGAATGAACCTGCATTTGATTCGACTATCAATCCTCAGCAGCTTTCTTCTTGCAGCAAGCCTGTTGCCTCCGTGTGCTGCGAAAGACCGGGCACCCAACGTAGTGATGATCCTTGCGGATGATCTGGGCAGCATCGATCTGAACTGCTACGGCTCAGAGGATCTTGAAACTCCTGCCCTGGATCGTCTGGCTGCAAACGGAGTTCGTTTCACGCAATGCTATGCGGCAGCTCCGGTTTGTTCGCCATCCAGAGCCGCTTTCATCACGGGTCTTTATCCTCAGCGTGCCGGTGTGCCAGGAAATGTGCCTCGAAACGACCAGGGAGGAATGCCCTCTGAGACACGCACGGTTGCCGAACACTTTGCAGCTCATGGATACGCGACTGGTCATGTCGGCAAATGGCATCTGGGACACCATGCTTCAAAGATTCCAACGGGGCAGGGATTCGACGAATCCTTCGGACATCTCGGTGGATGCATCGACAACTATTCTCACTTCTTCTACTGGAACGGCCCCAACGAACATGATCTCTGGCGCAATGGCAACGAAGTATTCCACGACGGTGAGTACTTTCCTGACTTAATGGCGAAGGATGCCATCCGATTCATCGATGCTCATGCCGAAAAGCCATTTATGCTGTACTGGGCTCTGAATACTCCTCATTATCCGCTACAGGGAACCGATCAGTGGCGCAAGCACTACGAGCACCTTCCATCACCTCGAAACAAATATGCCGCCTTCGTATCGACCACCGATGAGATCATTGGCCGGGTATTGCATCACATCGAAGAACGTGGCCTGACGAACGACACAATCATCGTCTTTCAATCTGATCACGGTCACAGCACGGAAGTCCGAACGTTCGGAGGTGGCGGCAATCCGGGTCAGTATCGAGGCGCAAAGTTCAGTCTGTTTGAAGGTGGCATTCGAGTGCCTGCAATTGTGTCGTGGCCAGGAACGTTTCCGGCGGGAGAAACGCGGGCTCAGCTGATCAC